>MDTG01116453.1_pt1 | contig 10013 bp, 8 predicted proteins | sample 811421 | NCBI WGS metagenome assembly MDTG01 (sample SAMN05326645, study PRJNA326480) | marine metagenome | isolation source: seawater | place: Pacific Ocean: South East | collected 2011 | reverse complement strand
TTATAGAAAAATTAGAGGTAAGAGAGAGTGGGAAGATATAACAATGACTCTTTACGATCCAGTAACACCTTCTGGAGCTCAAGCAGTAATGGAATGGGCTAGATTAGGATACGAATCAGTAACTGGTAGAGCAGGTTATTCTGATTTCTACAAAAAAGATTTAACTCTAAATATTTTAGGTCCTGTTGGTGACATTGTAGGTGAATGGATTATCAAAGGAGCAATACTAACAAATGGAGACTTTGGTCAGTATGACTGGACTTCTGACGAGCCAGTAGAAGTAGCAATTACTGTTGCAATGGATTATTGTGTATTGAATTACTAAGATACTAATTAACTTACTTATAAAATTGAAGAACCCGGAATTATCCGGGTTTTTTAGTTGGTATCAAAAGTTTTTTTTCGTATATTTATATATAGAATAAGTTATAAACAAATAAAATTTATGAGTACTGAATTTAAATTACCTACTGAAACAGTTGAATTACCGTCAAAAGGACTACTTTACGATGAAAAAAACCCTTTATCTAAAGGAACAGTTGAGATAAAGTACATGACTGCTAAAGAAGAAGATATTTTAACTAATGCAAACTATATTAGTAATGGAACTGTAATAGATAAATTACTAAAATCATTAATAGTTGATAAAAACGTTAAATATGATGATATTTTAATTGGAGATAAAAATGCAATTATGATAGCTTCTAGAATATTAGCATACGGTAAAGACTACAAAGTTCAGTACGGAGGTCAAGAATATGATATAGATTTATCTGAAATGCAAAATAAATATTTAGATGAATCATTAATTGTTGATGGTAAAAATGAATTTTCTTTTGATTTACCTCAAACAGGTAATACAGTAAAGTTTAGATTACTAACTCATATAGATGAGAAAAATATAGATAGAGAGGTTGAAGGACGTAAAAAAATGGATAAACTATCTAGTACTTTAGTTACAACTAGATTCAAACATATTATTACAGAAGTAAATGGTAAAAGAGAAGCAAAAGATATTAGAAATTTTGTAGATAACTACTTACTTACACAAGATTCAAAAGCTTTAAGAGATTATTACGGTGAAATAAGTCCTGACTTAGACCTTACTTATAAAGGAGATGATCGAAACGGAAATCCTATTGAATTTATAGTGCCGATAGGTACAAATTTTTTTTGGCCTGAATAAACAACACAGAGATAACGTCTTTACTATGATACATGAAATAGTTTTTCATGGAAATGGAGGTTATACTTGGAATGAAGTTTATAATATGCCTATATGGTTAAGAAGATTTACATTTGAAAAAATAAAAGCTCATTTCAGGAAACAAAACGAATTGAACGAAGAAGCGCATAAAAAAGCTAAGAATAAATCTAGAAACATAGCACGACCTAATATTAAACCAACTTATACATCAAAAGGTCCTTCCAAATAAAGGTTTTAAGCTATTTATAATAAACTCAATTTATTAAATGGCAGACGAAAATCCATATGCAAAAGGCGGTGATTTTGAATCTCAACGTCAACAAGCTAAAAAGAAAGTACAAAAAGATATAGACGATACTGCCGTATACGTCCAGGATACTTTAGTTTCTGTAGCTGCGAAAGTAGGTGAAGTTATAATAGAAGCTGTAGAAAATGCTATTGACGGTGCTGACGCTACTGCTATAGGTACAGTAGGAAAAGATTTAACTCGTTCTTTTAAACAAGCAGCTAAATTTTCCGATGAATTTGCAGCAAATAACAATAAAATAAATCAAGGTATATTAACGTCGTCTGATATTGAAAAACAACGTAATAAACTTGCCGACAAAAGAGCTGCATTAGAACGTAAAGCTAATTTAGCTAAAGCAATGGGAGTTGATATTAATGAAGAAGATCTCCAAAATGCTTATAAATCTCTAGATGTTCAAGATCAAGCACTAGCAAAAGATCAAGCAAGAACTGATGGTATAGCTAAACAAATGGGTGCTACCGGTGAGGTAATGAAACGTTTATCAAAAACACCGTTTTTTGGAAGTTTATTAAACGCAGAAGAAGGGTTAAAAAGAATGCGTTCTGAAGTAGCTAATAATGCAGATGCATATAAAGGGTTTGGAGGATCAGTAAAACTAATAGGTAAAGGAATTGGATCAGCATTTAAAGGTATAGAAAAAGCATCAATAGTTCTCTTTGTTATTAAGAAAGTTATTGATGCATTTAAGTTTTTAATTTCTCTAATGGCAGGAGCCCAAGAGAAGACCGTTAAACTTGGTCAAAACCTCGGTATGTCAAGAGATAATGCTAAGGCTTTAAAAGTAGAACTTCAAAACGTAGCTAATGAAAGTGATAAACTGTATTTAAATACCGAACGGTTAATAGCAGCACAACTAGAACTTAACAAAGAGTTAAATAGAGGTGGACGTTTTATGGCGTCTACTTTAGAAGATACTGTATTTCTACAACAAAGATTAGGAATTTCAGCAGATGTAGCTAATAAATTTGTTGCTCAGTTTGAACAATTCGGTATGAATTCTAAAGAAGGGTTAGATAATATTATTGCTACTAGGAACGAATTATTTAATTCAGGGGAAAGTGTATCTACTTTAAATCAAGTTATTCAAGAGGTAGCAGGAGCAAGCGGTAGTATCAGAGCACAATTCGGGTTTAGTGTTGAAGCTCTAGCAAGAGGAGCTCAAGCAGCCAGAAGAATGGGTCTTACTTTAGCACAAACTCAAAAGATTTCTGAATCGCAATTAGATTTTGAAAAATCTATAGCAGCTGAAATGGAAGCAGAACAACTTATAGGTAAAGATATAAACTTTGACAGAGTTAGACTTTTAGCAAATCAAGGTAAATCTGTAGAAGCTTCTAAATTAGCAATGAAAGAGTTTAAAAAGTTAACTGCAGAACAACGAAAATTACCTGTTATACAACAATCGTTTGCAGATTTATTAGGTCTTTCTAAAGATGAGTTAATGGATGCATATGCATTACAGTATGATGCTACTAGGATTGCACAACAACAAATTATAAACCAAAAACTATTTAAAGAAGAATTAGCTGAAATAAACAAGATGCAATTTGAATCTGATGAATTAAAAGAGAAAGCAATAGCAAAACTCCAAAAAGAGTTAAATATAGAAGATGCAAAAAGAACTTCTTTAGAAGCAAACGTAACAGCAGCTCAGGCATTCAAAGAATCTATGACTAAACTAAAAAATCAATTTCAAACATTTGTTGGTTCAGGTGCGCTAGATCAGTTAACAGATCAAATGCCTAAATTTGTTAACCTACTTACAGATTTTATTGCTAGAGCATCTCAAGTAGGTATAGGTAGAGCAATCTTTGGAGGTGGGGATTCTCTTGAAGAGCAACAACAAGATCAAAGAAATAAAGATAGAATTGCTGAACTTAATAAAAAAGTACTTGAGAAGCAAGCAGAATTGATGGCTGGAGGTATGAGAAAATCTACTACTCGATACGATGATGATATTTTGGCTATGAATAGAGAAATACGTGATATAAAACGCGGTGCCTTAGATGTAGCTGCTCCAGTTGAGAAAAAGGAAGGAGATGTTGAAGTACCAACAGAAGATTTTGTTATTAAGCCTTTAGGTAGAGATACTATCACAATGGCAGGAGGAACGAAATTAGGAGGAAATGTTGAAAAATTATTACAAGATTTAATAAAAGAAGTAAAAAAGGGTGGAAATGTATTCTTAGATGGAGAAGCAGTTGGTAAAGCTATGACTATGGGTACAACCACAATATAATATTAACTATTTATAAATAAAAATAACTATTATGTCACTATTAAAAAAAATAAAAGAATCTGCACTTGGATTAGGAGGAGTAGATATTCCTATTAGAGATGGAAAAGAAGAAACTAAAATTACTTTAGAATCTCCGTTAGGGTTAAAAGGTCAAAAACCTGAAGTAACTTATTCGGATGTAGTTAAAGGAATGGATGTTGCTGCTTCAGTTAGTCCTGACGATACAACTAATTAACATATAAATTAAATGCCCTTAATTAATATACAGACTAATCTAAAAGATTTGAAGTACGGTGATTTTGGTTCCGAACCACCTTTCGTAACTAAAAATATTAATAACCCTCCTCAAAATAACGATGGCTTATCTATTCAAGCTCAATCTCGTATTGATGATTTGAGAAGATTTGGCAAATTTTTGATATCCGGTAACGGAGTAAACTGGGCTGCTAAACAAGGTACTTTAAATGTTTTAGAAGAAACTTTAAAAGCAAATAGTAAAAAAAGTTTAGTCGGTAAATTTTTATCTGGAGGATGGTCTACAGCTAAACTAATAGCTTCTACTACTGCACAAATACCTGTCAATGGAACAGGAACACATTTTGTTGAAGGATTTGCAGGTAAAAGAGGTTATTTGGAAGGAGTACAAGGGCACGTTTTATCAAGACAAGGAGCAATAATAAATTTAAGTCCAGGATCTACAGGGGGGCTGGAAAATGCAAAAGACCCAAACCCCGCTTCAGGGCAGAAATCAAGAGTATTAAGTAGGTATTTATTTAATCCACCAGGAGAAAAAAATAAACAAAATTTTATACAAAAACTATTTAATGCACCTGATTTACCTGACCCGGATAAATTAGAATATAGAACTAATATTTTCGATACTGGGTCTAAAACAGCATACAATTCAGAGCCAGGTTCAGGTATATCGATTGCAACTCATACTGTAACTACTGCTAATAGTGAAAAATTCCAAAGAAATAAACAAGGTTTAACTGCTGTAGATTCAATTAATGCGAGATTTCCTATTAAAGCTGCTTATAAAGAATTAGAAACAAAAGAATTTGAAGATAAACTTAAAAAGGAATTAGGTACAACAAAAGATCTATGTAATTTTGTTATAAAAATTATAAAGCCAAGAGCAAGCACAGATGGACCATCAGTAGAAATACTAAATTTTAGAGCATTTTTAGATTCTTTATCTGATAATTATACCGGAGATTGGGAAAGTAGTAAATATATTGGTAGAGCTGAAGAATTATATAATTACTCTGGATTTAATAGGGGTATACAGTTTGGATTTAAATTAGCTGCACAATCTGCACAAGAAATGAGACCTATGTATTTAAAACTTAACCGTTTAGCTGGTTCTACTGCTCCTACTTATTTAAATAGTACTTATATGAGAGGTACTTTTGTTGAATTAACTATAGGAGACTATTTTAGAGATTTACCAGGCTATATAGGTAGTGTAGACATACAATGGAACACGGATTATCAATGGTCTCAGGATGGTGATGAAGCTGAAGTAGGTGAATTACCTACTATATTAGATATATCTGTAAACTTTACACCAATACACCGTACAGCACCGAATGCTGATCAAATATTTATCGGAGATCCTGCAACTATAAGACAAAAAGTAGATTTAGACGGCCCACCACCTGAAGTACAAGAAGATTCTAGCGAGACCGCAGATGTATCATCAGGAGTAGGTACTGCAGCAGATCCCAACTCAGAATCTCCTAACACTTTTTACTAAGAAATGAATAGATATAAAGACATAGACATAGTACAAACTACTGAAGGTAAAAAGTATAGAAGAAATGTTATATTCCCTAAACTTGAATCTTCCTCTTCAGATATTTATGTAATCACTACTGCTGGAGATAGATACGATACTTTAGCATTAACTTATTATAACGATTCTTCTTTATGGTGGATTATAGCAGCAGCTAATAATCGTAATAAAGATTCACTTGCTGTAAGACCCGGCGTTCAATTAAGAATCCCGATGAATACTCAATTAGTTTTAGAAAAGTTTAATAAGTTAAATGCAAGTAGATAATGGCACAAGGTAAATTTTACGGAGTTCCCCTTCCTGGTGATATAATTAAACAGCTTGAAAGTAGAGAAAATAACTCTAAAAAAGCCGGTAAAGATACGCAAGAGCTTATGCTCGATAACAATCGTAGTGCCTGGGTTTCGTTATCTTCTGGTGTTAATGTTTTAGGAGAAGAAGTTAGAAAAGAAGTAGACAGGTTAAAAAAATTATCAGAAGGTATGTTAAGAGAACCTGCAGTACAAGCCTCTTTGAAAAAAATATCTAATTTGCAAGCTAATAATGATGAATATACTAATGCAATAGCTGAAGGTAATATACTAACAGGAGGAACATTATATAATCGATTTAATGATGGCGATGAAAATATACTTTTAAGACGTGGCGGTTTAAATTTTGATAGTGTACATAGTATTTTAGGATCTCCGTCAAGTTATGAACAAAGTTCTGAATTTGGTTTCGTACCTATGATGGGATTAACAAATGTAGATATAAAAACATATTCAAGAAATGGTGCTTTAAGGAAAGCAACTATTCAATTAATAGCACATACCCCTGATCAACTATCAGTATTAGAAATGCTTTACTTTAGACCTGGTTTTACTATGTTTTTAGAATGGGGTAATACATCATATATTGACAGTTCAGGAGAAATCAGTAGTTTGAATAGATCTTTGACTAAAAATTTTATTAAAGGAGACTTAAGTTTAGCTCAACTTAGAAGTGAAATATTTAAACACAGAAAAAATAGTGGCTATAACTATGATGCCTTGATAGGTAAAGTAGTCAATTTTAGCTTTACTATTTCTGACACAGGTAATTACGTATGTTCTTTAGATTTAGTTTCTGAAGGAGATGTACTAGATTCTTATAAAACTGTATATCAAGCTCATTTGCAAGACGAGACTGCTGAATTTGTTGATAACGAACAAGCTGAAACTAATTCTGCTGGAGAAGATGATGTAATCATACAAAATTTAAAAGCTATAAAAGCTTTATCTGGTGAATTATACGGTGCTGATAAACTTAATAAATTTATTGAAAAAAAGTTTGCAAATGATACTTTTAGAATTTTTACAAGTTATAATTTAGATTCTAAAAAACCCAACAATAATACTATTACTAATGATAAAACTAGAATGGTATTTATTACATTATATGAATTTTTAACTCTTATTAATAAGACTATATTAGAAGTAAAAGATTCAGGAGCTACAAAAATAAAGTTTAATACCGATTTTCAAGCAGCTACATTTATTACTTTTCCTGGTCATATAACTAACAATCCTGGAGTTTGTACCTTACCGTATAGAAATGGTATTCCTTTTGATGATGCAAGTAAAAGAACCAAAGAAGTTAACCTTTACGGAAGTATGACAGATTCACAAACAGGAGTAGGTATTAAACCTACACCTAAAAAAAATAAAGAGAAAAATTTCCATAATGAAGGAGGTAAAAAGAGAATACCTTATGAAAGCGGAGAAGCTGCATTAATCTTGCCAACTGTATATAAGTTTTATAACGAAGAATCTCCTTTAAAAATTTTATTAAATGTAGATTATCTTATAAGAAAACAAGAAGCATTTATACAAGCTAAAACAGAAGGAGAAAAATCATCTTTATCACAATTAGTAAATGGTATATTAGCAGATATTAGTACTGGGTTAGGAGGAATCAACGACCTGCAATTATGGTTTGATGAAGATACTAATGAATATACTGTAGCTGATAATAACGATATAGGAAATGAAAACGCTATAGAAAATATAGATAAAACAGTTGGTTTACCTTTAATAAATATTTTAGGATTAAAAACTCAAGTAACTTCCGTAGAAATGAAAAGTTCTATAAGTAAAAATATGCTTAACTTGTTATCAATTGGAGCTGCAGCAGGTGGTTATGATGTAGGAGAATCTATGCAAGGTATATTAAAATATAACGAGGGATTAAAAGATCGATACTCTGATAGCTATAATGATAAAAAATCTGAAAGCTCACCAGCCGAAGATCCTCCATTTGGTGGCGAATCACCTGCTACATACAATTGGGGACAGATAAGACAAACCGGAGCAATGGAGATAGCAAAAGCTTGGCATAAATATACAGTTGAAGGAATATATAGTGCTGATATGTTTGAATCTATTGCTGAAATACATAGTCAGTACATGAAAGCTTTATACGATTTTAAGGAACAGGTGTTAAGATTTAAAGGAATACCAAGACCTTTTCCTATAGCAGTACCTATAGAATTAAGTTTAGAAATCAGAGGTATAGCTGGATTTAAAGTAGGTAATTCATTTAGTGTTAATAATTTAATGCTCCCTGAAAGATTGAGAGGTAAGATTGGTTTTTCTATTACCTCAGTTAGTAATGCAATAGGTGATGATAATTTTTGGGTTACTAATTTAGGCGCTGTAATGTATAATTTAGCTGCAGCTGATAAAGTAGGAGAATTGCCTAAAAATTTAGATGATTATTTTGAAACCGATGAAGATGTAAATCCTGGAGATAGAGGAAAAGGTGGATGGTTAACTCCTAAAAGTCAACCTTGGAGTGCTGCATTTATATCTTATGTAGCTAAAAAAGGATATCCTAATTTCCCTGGTAAAGCTGCTCATACTAAATATGCTCAAGCATTAAGGAGTGATGGTAATTGGCAAATATTAAACCCTAAACAAAACCAACCAAAATTAGGAGACTTAGTACTACGTCCTAGAGACGGTAATAACATAAAGTATAGTGACCAACAATATTCTGGATATTCTCATACTGATATGGTAGTTAAAGTAGAAGGTAATACGTATAAAGTAATAGGAGGAAATGTATCACATTCTGTAAAATTAAAAGTTTGTAGTATTGGTAATAATGGTAACTACGGACCTAGTTACGATGGAGGAGAAGATTGGGTAATTTTGATGAGACCCGTAGCTAATGTAAATGTGAATACTATGGTACAAGCAGCTATAAACGAATGGGGATTCTGGCATGCTACAGAAGAAGATAAAAAAGATCCTCAAAGAGACGATAATGAAAGAGATGCAAATAAAGAAACACCAAGAGGAGATGCATTATTTGCAAGGTTAGATGCATACTGGGAAGCAGCAGGCAAAAAAGGTCAACTAACTAGAGATCTAGCATAATTATAATAGATATGTGGACACCGCCATTTAAAATACTGAAAGGATTAGTAGCTAAACCAGGAGAATTTAAATTTTCTGATGGATCTGAATATGAAGGACCTTATCATAAAACCGCTGATGGTGAAATATTTACTGGTTCAGGTCCATCTAAAGGTCAAAAACCTTTAATACCAACCGGAGATAATGATAACAAACGTACTAAATATTTAGATGATTTTGGAGGATTAATTAATTCTACTACTGAAATAAATTACCCTAATCCTAAAGATTACAAAAAAGGATTTTTCATAAGATATTTTTTGAACGATACTAGAGTAGATAAAATAACAGAAGTCAAAGCTGGAACTTATGCTGAATACGAAAAAGAATTATTTATAAAAGGAGTTCAAGTTAAATGGATATTAGAAAAACCAGTAAAAGATATTTTTAATGAAGGATTTTTATTTAAAGGAGCAGCAACTAGAAATAGAGAAAATATTTTAAAAGCTTCTTTTATTATACCTAAACTTCAATACTATATTACAGACTATGGACAGTTTGCTAATATTACTTCAGATATTAAAGGATTCAAATTTTTAGAATTACCTAAAAAAGAGCAAGTAAGAATTATAAGACAAACTAGAACTAATATTCAGGAAGCTCCACTAGTAAAATTAAAACCTCGATTTAAATCTCAAAAAGTAAAAGATGAAGAAGTTAAAACTAACCTATATACATCTGGAGGTAGATTTAGACTTAAAGGCAGTAAAGAAGAGTATATAGGATTTTATCATATTCACCCTGAAAAAGGTCCTATGGTAGGAGCAGTTCATGTACCGGAACCTCATAGAAAACTAGAACCTATCGGAGTTTCAATAGAATTTGCTGAAAAACAAACTGTTAGTGTAAGTACTACAAGAATAAGTACAACTGGAACTGGAGGTTCTCAACCTATGACTTCGGTCTCTTCTCCTTCTGCCCCTTCACCTGGAGGTGGTGGTAGTGGTGGAGGCGGAGGATATTCCGGAGGTGGAGGAAGTAGCGGCGGCGGCGGTGGCGGTTACGGAGGTGGCTACTAA
>MDTG01398058.1_pt1 | contig 10014 bp, 8 predicted proteins | sample 811421 | NCBI WGS metagenome assembly MDTG01 (sample SAMN05326645, study PRJNA326480) | marine metagenome | isolation source: seawater | place: Pacific Ocean: South East | collected 2011 | reverse complement strand
CACGATATATGGCTACAAATGGCTACAAATGACGATCAAATACAAAGAGCTGGAACTACTCGCAAAATCTGAAACGACCAAATGGGTGAAGGAAGGGGCATCAAACCTATTTGCAGTTGCGCGCGTAACAGGTTCAATATTCTGGATAGTAAGAGCATCGTTTAACAAACGGCGATTGGTTGTAACAATCGGAAAGTGGCCTGACTTAAAGGCTTAGATAGCAAGAGAACTTTCTCCGTCTATTAAAGCACTAGTAAGACAAGGCTACAGCGATGATACAATTAAAAACGCTTTAAAGCTCACCAATAACCCACAAAAACTCTTAATGATTGTAGAGGGCCAAAAAGTAATATCTGACGGCTCTACCTCGAATTTTGAGACCTGTGCACGAAACTGGTATGAAAATTCTCAAAGAAGGGCTGTCAGAAAGTCCACACAAGCCTGTTTATTGTTGCACATAATTTCATTCAAATACTTAACCGGATGCGTTAGCGCGAGCCAATGCAGCATAAAGTAAAACGTTACTTCCAGCGGCTAAGTCATCTGGGGAGGCGTATTCCGCAATATTGTGGCTGATGCCGTCTTGACATGGAACAAAAATCATAGCAGACGGCACGATTTGAGCAACGTTTGAGGCATCATGAAGAGCTCCACTGGGCATTGACTTGTACCGCAGATTGAGATTTTCAGCGGCTGAAGCTAACTGAAAAATACAATCCTCATCAAAAGCTACTGGGGGAACAAAAAGTCGTTGCGACACCTCACAATTACATCCGTAGGTATCTGCAATTGCATGACATTTAGAGTCGCAACGCATCTTTAAATCGCATAAAGCTTGTTCGCTTGGATGGCGGATATCTATAATAAAGTCAGTTTGGCCAACCACTGTACTAGGCCCATCTGTGGTAGTTTTTAGTCTGCCAACGCTTACACGCGCATCAGGAGCTAAGTCTATTCCCATTTTATTTAGTTCCACCAACATAGCAGAGCTAGACAGAAGAGCATCTTTTCTCGCATTAAGCGGTGTTGTTCCTGCGTGAGCGTTCATTCCAGTCACTGATACTTCTAACCAACAAAGACCTTGAACTGCTGTCACCACCCCAACCTGCAAACTGGCTAACTCAAGGATTGGACCCTGCTCAATATGTAGCTCAAAGAATGAATCAAGCTGAAGATCAGTCTTTAGCATATCTCCATTCCAACCAATCCGCTTGATTTCATCGAGGAAGAATTCACCATCTTGAGAACAAATATTTTTTAGTGCCTCATCTTTGATAAAGCCGGAATACCAGCTTGAGCCTAGCAAACCGGGAGCAAACCGGACGCCCTCCTCATTTGTCCAGTTAATCACCGCTAGCGGTGCGTCAGTTTCGATATTTGCATCATTAAGAGTTTCAACTACTTCGAGACCTGCTAAGACACCGGATATTCCGTCGAACCTTCCACCGTGAGGTTGCGTATCCAAATGACTACCCATGGCTACTGCAGGCCTAACCGGATCTCGACCAGATCTTAACGCAAACATGTTACCGGCAAGGTCAGACCTAACTAATAGGCCGGCCTCCCTGCACCATAATGCGAAGAGATCTCGAGCGGCCGCATCTTCATCAGATAGAGCTAACCGACAACTGCCAGTGTCTTGCACAGCTCCAATTTTGGCTAGTTCCATATGCCGCGACCAAAGGCGGTTACGATTAACGCGAAGTGATTTTCTTTTTCCCTTATCAGCTTTAGTCATAATCCGCGCTCTTTTCTGCCAGAGACTAGTTGGGAAATCATTACTGCCAAAACTAACGCGCCACCGTAAAACAGATCTTGTACAAATGTCCGAAAACCAAGAACTGACAATCCATTTATACCAGTAACCAGAAAATATACAGCAATAACAGAACCCCAAGGATTGAACCGACCAGGGTTTATACAGGTACTTCCAAGGAATGCAGCAGCGAAAGCTGGCAGGAGAAAAAAGGTGCCAGAGCTGGGATTTGCTGAACCGGTAGTGCCGGTATATAAAATTCCAGCAAAAGCACCAAGTACGCCAGAAATTACGAAAGCAATAAGTCGAACTCGTTCAACAGATACTCCGGTCAATCGTCCCACCTCGCGTCCGCGCCCTGTGAATAATAAATGCTGGCCTAAAGCTGTAAAACTTAATAAGTACCAGATACAAAATGCAATCCCGATTGCATAGTAAAACGCTATTGGAATACCAAATATTCGCTCTATGATAACCCAGTTCATCAACCCCATCGACACTCCAGAAATTGTCTGTGAGTTGCCAATCCAAAGAGTTATTCCATGCAGAAAGGTTCCGACCCCAAGTGTTATAATCAAAGAATGAACCCTGAAAAAAAGGACCAAAAAGGCGTTAATTATCCCGACTATTGCTCCTATACACAATCCAATTGGTAATACTGCAAGAAGTGGCAGGCCAATCCTAGCGTCCAGAATGGCCACGCTCATTGACACAAGTGTGAGTGTCTGAGCTATAGATAAGTCAAAATCACCAGCTGTAAGAGGAATAATTAGACCCAAGGTAACGATTACCAAGACGGCCTCAGAGCCGAATATTGTTGAGAAATTTGCCCACGTTAAAAATGTATCAGGTCGCAAAATACCAAAGATTACTATGACCCCAAGCCATACTATGATCAGCCCAAAGCGCTCTAGGTGTAAGCTAAGCCTAAGCTGCCGCATTGCTTTTCGTTGCCTTGTAACATGCTTCAGCGATGGAAGATTTGGAAATTTCTTCACCCTTTATTTCTGCGCTGATCTTGCCTCGGTCAAAAACCAGCACGCGGTGTGCAATTTTTTCCAATTGTTCAAACTCCGAAGTGGAGCATATAACGGCTCCGCCTCGAATGGTAATTTCATTTAATCGATTATAAATTTCTTGCCGAGCCCCAACGTCTATACCTTGTGTGGGTTCGTCAAGTAGGACTAAGTTGGGATCGAGCTGTAACCATTTACCGAGCACCAGTTTTTGCTGGTTTCCTCCTGAAAGTTCGGAAGCCATCTGTTCAGATGAATTCGCTTTAACAGAAAAAAGCTCTAGTAAGTTTTTAGTTTTATTCTGCAATCGTCTTTGGTCCAGATACCAAACATTATCAAGAATTGGCAGTGTAACATTTTCAGTAAGTGTGAGCTCTGGTGCTATACCGGCCCACTGACGATCTGCTGGAATAAATACAATATTTTTTTTAATAGCAATTTTTGCCGTTAGGTCTGGAACAGATATCGATTTTTGATCTAAAGTAAGTGTGCCAGATTTTGCTTTTTGCGAACCCGACAACAACATGGGCACTTCATCGTAACCAGATCCGATTAGTCCAGTAAGACCCAAAATTTCTCCTGGTTGCACCTCCAAATCAATATCTTTTACAATTTTTCCAGCCAACCCAGATATCTTAGCGACAGGACAGGTCGCTGGTGAAAAAGTAGTAACATTTCTTTCGGTAGTGATCTTCCTACCAACAATTGCCTCAACTAGATCACTCCGATCAGTTGATTTGGTATCAAAAGTGCCAATAACTTTGCCATCTCGCAGCACTGTTGACCTGTCAGTTATTTCAAGAATTTCATCTATATCATGGCTGACAAAAACTATAGAAGTACCTTTAGCTGTGAGTGTTCGTATCATAGTAAAGAGGTCATTGACATGTTCTTGCGGAAGAAAGGGCGTGGGTTCGTCAAGGACTAACAATCCAGGCGTCCTATATTCGCCAAGTTTAAGAATGCGGTTAGCGGCTCGGACAATCGCGAGTTGAGCACGTTTTACTGGCTGTAGATCACCAACTATTTGTTCAGGAAGAATATCCAATTGATGTTCTTCGAAAAGCTTCCGGGCTCGCGCAGCTTCACGGCTCCAATTAATATGCCAATTTTTTAATCTGTCATTATCTCCAGCAATTAAATTTTCTAGCACGGTTCCCGAAAGAAGAAGGCCCAGATTTTGATGCACAAAAGCCATTCCATATGCCTCAGAGTGACCTAAAGGCATTGGAAGAGGGGCATACCTACCGTCAATCTCAAGTGATCCACTTTGAGGTGAGTGGAAGCCAGATAAAGCTTTAATTAGAGTTGACTTACCAGAACCATTCGACCCTAATAGTCCATGAACCTCGCCTGGCCGGACTGTGAGATCCGCGCCATCCAGGGCGCGGACTCCTCCAAAGTTTTTGGTCAATCCATAGACAGAGAGTCGCGGAATGGTTTCAGATTTCATTCAGACATCATCCAAAGACTGCGATATCCTTCTTGGTAGGCGTCTCCATAACCAGCCGATGCCTTTGCTGGATTACCAACTTCGCCAATGTTTTCCGCAGTAAATACGCGAAGCGGAACTTTGCTATCTACAATTGGTTCAAGGCCACAAAGTAACCGCATCTCGGCATCTAACATTGCATGTGCTATCCAATCTAAATTCTCGCCGATATCCATTTCGACCGCACCATCACGTATTAAGTCCAGCACAAACGGCGTACCATTAAAAGTTGCTACTTTCACAGTGTCACGTTTACCACTGATAGCAATTGCAGGAGTGACGAATGTTGACATACTATCGTAGATTGGTACGACATAATTTATGTTAGGGTTTGCTTGTAGCTTACCTTGCACGGTAGGCTGTATTTTAGTTGCCCAATCCACGATTGGTACATTAACGATTTCATATTCACAACTAGGGCATGCGGCAAACCCTTCCTCTAAACCGCTTACCATACTGTCGGTTGAAAGGGCCTCAGTCGAAACTAAAACCAAAGCATTAGTCTTGCCTTCAGTTTGGGTAATTGTCCAATCTGCTAAAAGGCGCCCAGCTGTTTTATAGTCGATGGCAGTATTCGCATCCACACCGGCCGGTGCATCAGTCTCAAGGCCAGTTAAGTGAGAGGTTACTACTTTCAGACCCTTACCTTGCGCAGCTGCCACTTGAGGCTCAAAAAATCGAGGGTCTGCCCCGGCGAGAAGAGATATTAAATTGAAGTTATTATTTCCAGCATATTCCATTCCTTGAATCCACTGAGTAGGATTTCCTTGATTTTCCCACTGAATATGTTTGAAACCTAATTCTTCGGCCAACGCGTCTTTATGATCTGCTATTGTCTTGATAAATGGTATCGCGCTGGAAGCCGGAACAGTCAAAATCGACTTGGATGCCATGCACCCTTTAGCGTCAAATGGCTTACCTGGAGCAACAAATTCTGGAATGCTTGAATAAGCTGCGATATTTGCCTGAGCGGCTTCAATGTGGCCACCGGATATAGCCGGAGAAGATATTGCTATTGTAATCGCCGCAATTAATGCAGCGCTGCTTTTAATTTTATTCATCGAATATTTTTCCTTTTTGTTTTTTCAGTTTTTCCTAAAAAGTAACATCAGTTTTTTATGACGTATTGGCTTTATGGCTGACGGTTAGCACGTCTCGCGGAAGTCCCAAGAAGGTCTAGAACACCATTCTTAATTACAACACCATACTCTTTCATAGCACGCTCTGCGCCTAAAAGTCCATCAAGGACATCGTCCAAAACATCTTCCGGCTCACGGTCAAATGGATCGCCGTAACCTCCACCGCAAGGACCATTCGCCTCTATTTGATCTCCTTTGCTCAGTAATCGGTAAGGAATTTTTGAGGGAAGTGCCTCTTCATGACCATTGGCACAGATTAGTCTAACGTGTGCAGGTGAGCCGTCAATGCCACCGGCAAAACCCCAAGGCCGAAAACGTTGTCCATCACCCTCAACCGATACTGCTCCGTCTTCCAACAACTCAAAAGATCGAACTGAACCTATACCCCCTCGCCATTTTCCTGGACCTGCAACATCCTCTCGCAATTCATAATTCAAGACTTTGAGCGGCAAATGGCTTTCGATATCTTCAATAGGGTTATTCCTCGTATTAGCGTATAAAGTATCAACCGCGTCCATCCCATCTTTACCAAAACGACCACCGTAGGAACCCTCCATTATCTCCATATGAACCCATGGATTAGCCTGCGTTTGTCCTGAGAAAGCCATTACTCTTAAATTGCCTATTCCGGCTGATACTTGATGCGGAACCGCTGGCGCAATCGCCTTCATTACTGTGTCTGCTACCGCATTACCGGGACAAAAACGAGCAATGACTGGTGCGGGGAAAGTAGGGTTGGCAAGGGAACCCTCTGGAGCATAGATTGAAATCGCGCGGGTTAGCCCGCTGTTTTGCGGAATAGAACCATATTTGTCACTATCTAGCAAAATAGACCTCAAGGTAAGCCATATCGCGCAGTCAACAGTTCCAACAAGCGGCATATTGATGGGCTTGTTTGCAGTTTGGGGCGATGTACCGGTTAAATCGACCAGCAAATCACTTCCCTCAACTGTTAATGTCACTTCAATAGGTAGCTCTTTCAATGCAGGATCAGGACTGTCTAAGTATCCGTCTATGTAAGTTCTGGCGTTATATTTTCCGTCTGGAATTGCCTTTATAGCATCCCTCATTAAGACTTCGGAATAATCCAATAGATCCTCATAAGCATCGGCAACGATATCCCTACCATACTGATCAAGAAGTACTTCATACCGGTCAGCACCAATCCGCGCCGCAGCGACCTGGGCTTCCATGTCGCCTACTACTAGGTCTGCGATTCGAATATTTGAACGAAGGATTTGCCAAACTGGCTCAACTTTTTTCCCAGCATCATAAACACGAATGGCCTTGAATTGTAATCCTTCAGCATAAGAGTCTACTGCATCAACAATTCCACAACTTCCAGGAGTTAGAGCTCCGATATCCAAATGATGCGCGGTTGTTACCGAAAAACCAGCCAGGTCTCCTTTGTGAAATATTGGCACAGCAAATCCTACATCCGGACCATGCGATGCGCCGGCGTACGCATCATTATGCATAAAAACATCACCAGGCTGTATACGGTCACCCCGAGCTTCGAGTTCGGCCAATATACCCTCTATATAACCGGGGATTGGGCCAGATTGTAGTGGAGTTGACATAGTACACTCACATAATTGCCTCCCTTCAGAGTCTGTTAAAGCAGCACCAAAGTCTTCACTTTCGCGAATTATGCTAGAATAACTCATTCGCATCAATTTATGTCCCATTTCAATCGCGATATTTTCAAGTGCACCATGAATTACGGCAGCTAAAAATGGATCAACACGGGTTTGCATGAATTCTCTCCCTAGATATCTGTTTGGGTCATTATTACGTTGCCGTAACGGTCAACCTCGAAGCACCAATCCGGTGGTACCACGGTCGTACTATCAACTTGAAGCAATATTGCCGGTCCGCCTATAGATTTTCCGACAGGAACATTATCTCGGTCAAAGTATGGCGTTTCAAAACTTTTTAAACTACCACTAAGCCTGAATAAGCAATCTCCTTTACCGATTGGAGTAGCTGTGTTTGAAGAGCTGTATTCAGGTGGCCTGTTTAGCTTCTCAACATTTCCAATACCACGCACTTTTACGGTAACTATCTCTATTGGTGAGTCTTCGAAAGCATGTCCGTATTCGTCGCGATGGCGGGCGTGAAATGCAGACCAAACCGTTTCGAGCGCGGCTTCGTCTAAACGTTGTTTTGGAAAATCCACCTTAAGTTCGTAACCTTGACCAACATAGCGCAAATCACCCTCCCAAAAAAAATCACGATTTTCTTTTTGGACTTCATCACTATCAAATATTAGTGATAACTCTTCCTCCATATCTTGAAACAGTGCATTCAACCGTTCATAATCTATTTTATTTTTGACTGCAAAAGCTGTTCTCAGCACATGATATTCAAGATTTGCAGTAAGCAAACCCATAGCGGAAGTTAAACCGGGATATGGCGGAATTAGAACTTTTTTAATACCCAGCATAGCAGCAACACCGGCCGCATGAAGTGGACCTGCCCCGCCGAAGCCAGCTAAAGTAAACTCTCTAGGATCAATCCCTTTTTGAACGGTACGAGCACGTATTGCATTGGCCATATTAGAATTTAAAACAGTGAGGGCACCCGCTGCCGTTTCCTCAAGTGTTCGACCCAATTCAACGGCTAAGTCGTTCACTACTCGCTTAGAAGCACTTATATCAAGAGACATTTCACCACCTAAGAAATTTTGTGCAGCAAGACGACCAAGAACAAGATTTGCATCCGTTACGGTTGGTTTTTTCCCACCCTTTCCATATGCGGCTGGTCCTGGAGCAGCACCAGCACTCTCAGGACCAACGCGAAAGGCTCCTCCTCGATCAACATAAGCGATCGAACCACCGCCAGCGCCAATGGTGGAAACATCAATCATAGGAAGCATTACTGGAAAGCCTGCTATCGATGCACTGCGCGAATCTGCTTCGCTTAGACGCCCATCAACGACGATTCCTATATCCGCACTCGTGCCACCGATATCCAGAGTTATCAGCCGAGTAGCCTCTGTATGTTTTCCTATCCAAGCCCCCCCACGGACGCCCGCTACCAGCCCGGATAGTAGAGTTGAAGCGGGGCGTTGAGAAATCATATCGGGAGTGGCAAGCCCACCACTTGAAGTCATCACCCGCAGCTCACCTCTCACTCCCTGAGACTGTAACCGTTCTTGCAATTCGCTTACATACCGACGCACCTTAGGACCAATAAAGGCAGACATTGCCGCGGTTGTAAAACGTTCAAATTCCCTAAATTGCGGTGCCACATCAGATGATGTTGTTACGAACACGCCAGGCATTGCCGCGCGCAGTATATCCGCAGCACGCCTTTCATGTTTTGGATTAACATATGAAAAGAGAAAGCCGACAAGAACTGCTTCTACACCTTGGGTCACAAGAGCTTCTGCAGCGGCTTCTACTTCATCTTCATTTAACGGCTCAAGTTCTTCACCCTTGGCATTCAATCGCCCATTCACCGTGTACCGGTACCGCCGCTTGATTAATGGCCTGCTTTGCCAAGGCAAATCTTGCATAATTGAATAGTGCTGGGGACGCTGGTGACGCCCTATATGCAAAATATCTCGAAAACCTTTATTAGTTACCATACCTGTCACTGCGCCGTCGTGTGTAAGCATGGCATTTGTGCCGACGGTGGTCCCATGAAATACTGTTTCTATTTTTGATATATCTATGCCAGTATTATCACAAACCTTAGCTAATCCAGCTATAACGCCATCAGCAGGATTCTCCGGTGTTGATGCTATTTTGTAAGTGTGAATCTTTTGCCTATTTAAATCAGCAAGTATTAAATCGGTGAATGTACCTCCGACGTCAACGCCCAGAACAATCATCCATTATCTCCTGGAAAATATAATAATATTAAAAGCGTAATTGATAAATTCCGTGCTTGCAATGGTCTTATTTTTAACCAATTCCTTCAAGCTCAGTTCCCGTTTAACTTTATCCCTCTCAGCAAAAGGCAGAACACCATAACCGCTTAAGATAAAATCACGCATGCTGGTCTCCATTCATTCAAACCAAATTAATAAAGCAAATAAAATATTTGGAGTATTGGGGTTGGGGTCAAAACCTAGCTCTTTTCGTTTCTATTTGTGGTGCACCTACTAATTCTTTTATCCAAGACTTAGTTATGTTCCAATCTAAATGTCTGTGCATACGTACTATGTGTAACGATAAAAATAGTGCGTGTTGGAAGGTCAAGCAGAAGCACTTACTCAAACTGCTATATCGAGAGCATTAGATGGCGATGGTATGGCTCTGAGGCTTTGTGTGGAGCGTATAGCCCCTGCCCCTAAGGACAATACAGTATCATTCACCCTACCCCAGATGATTAATGCTTTAGACGCCTCACAAGCTGCAGGAAGCGAAATTTAACATCCGAATTTAGCTACAAAAAAGGGTTGCAGGAAAAGTCCGTATAATAATAATGTAACTTATTAAATAGGTATTTTAATATGCGGTTAAATTTTCTGAATTTCTTTTCTATCAATTTTGGAACTATAAACCTAATTAGCTTTTTGATACTGATAATAGTTTTTTCATCTTCTGTCACAGCGGCAGAATTACCAAGTGAATGTAAAACCCAATCGGTTAACTGCTTCGT
>MDTG01365178.1_pt1 | contig 10014 bp, 8 predicted proteins | sample 811421 | NCBI WGS metagenome assembly MDTG01 (sample SAMN05326645, study PRJNA326480) | marine metagenome | isolation source: seawater | place: Pacific Ocean: South East | collected 2011 | reverse complement strand
GTGGGCGGTAAAGGACTCGAACCTATGACCCTCTCGGTGTAAACGAGATGCTCTACCAACTGAGCTAACCGCCCTATTAAATAAAATCGAGATATACAGTAAAAAATATATAAAGTAAAAAAGTATTTAAATACTGATGTAATTTAGGTAAATAACTGTAATATTAGTTTTATATGATTATAAGCTGTAAATCTTGTGAAAAAAAATTCGTTGTTCCAGATCAAGCTATTACTATAGCGGGAAGGGTCGTTCAATGTGGATCTTGTGGAAATAAATGGAAGCAATTTCCAATGAAAACAGAAAAAAAATCATCAACTAAAATAGTAAATACGCCAAAACCGCTTAAAGATATAATAGAAACTAAACCTAGGAAAAGAAAAACAAAGAAAAAAAGAGAAATAAATTTGTACTCTCCCGAATACTTAGCTAAAAAACACGGAATAAAGCTTAATGAGATTAAGATTGAACAGGTCTCGAAAAAAACAATTTCTTTTGGATTTTACAACTCTCTAGTTTTGTTTTTGGTAATCATAATTGCTTTTTCTAGAATTCTATTTTTTACACAAGATTTTATTATTCAAAAATTTCCATTTACAGAATTTTATTTAGAATATTTTTTTGAAAGTATAAAAAATTTATTTGAAATTTGGAAAAACCTTATTACAGGCTAAGTTTCTAAATCTTTAATATTAATAAATTGATTTGATAAATTTTGGTTATTCTCCTTAATTGAGTTAAAGAAATTCCATGCGAGGACTAAAATTATATTATCTTTATCTTTAATTTGAGATTTTTTTTTAATTGGAATTTTCACTCCAGGAATAAACTTATCATGTTTAAATTTATTATCTTCGACTATAAATTCTATTTCATCTTTAATGCCAAAAAAATTTAACGCTGTGGTCGCTTTTGCTGGAGCACCGAAGCCTATAATTTTTTTATTTTGTTTTTGAAGTTTCTTAATATTAGATAAAATTTTTAGTTTTAAATCATAAACCTTTTCACCAAAAAATTTATAAGTTTCAAATTTCTTTACTCCAAAATTTTCCTCATCCTGAAGCATTTTTTTTACACTTTGTTCAATTTTTACTTTTTTTTCTTTTTTAATATATATCCTAATTGATCCTCCGTGCGTATTAATTTTTTCTGACCTAAATATTTTCGCTTCAAATTTTTTAAAAAAATTGACCAATGATGTTAGAGTCCAGTAATTATAATGCTCATGATAAATATTATCAAAAGTTAGATCTTTTAAAGTATTCATCAAATATTGAACTTCAATTATTATCGTTCCTTTTTTGCTTAACAAACTTAACATGCATTCAGCCATTTCATTCAATTTATCAGAATGGGCAAAAACATTTGAAGCTAAAATAAGATCTGCATTTTTTTTAATTTTTCTAAGATTTTTTTTTTCTAAAAAACCATTAAATGTCTTAATTTTATTTTTATTTGCAATTTTCGCTAAATTTTTAGCTGGTTCAACTCCTAGAACTTTTTTGAATCCTAAATCTAAAAAAGGTTTTAAAGCAACACCGTCATTACTGCCTATATCAATAATATAAGATTTATTTTTATTTAACTTAAAATCTTTTACATATTTTTTTGTGGCACTTACGAAATGATCTCTAAATACTTTTGAAGTGGAAGATGTATAAAGATAATTTGAAAACATTTTTTTAGGATCAATTGCGACTGAAAGTTGACAATTATGACATTTTTCACAATAGTTTACTTCAAGAGGAAATAGCTCACATGTTTCATTTTTCTTATTAAGTAAATTATTAGCTAACGGTTGATATCCTAATGATACTACTCTTTTGAGTTTATTATTCCCGCAAGATCTACAATCAAATTTATAATATTTAAGTAACATTTTTTTTTCTTTTTCATCTACGAAAATATGTTTAACCGTGTGTGTAACACCGTAATTCTTATGCTCTCGCTCACCTCTCACTAAATTTAAAAAAGTTGTATCTTTTGTAAATACCATTGAATGCGCAACATTAGGTTTAATAGTAGACAACTGTCCCTCATTAACAACTTGTGTAACTTTTGGTGAGTTAGGATTCAAAATATCTTGATAAATTTCTATTATTTGACCTTTCGTAAATAAGCACTTTTGTTCTTGTTGTGGGTGATAGTGATTGGCTCTTATTGTGCCTTGCTTAGAATTAATAAGACCAATCATGTTTACTGGTTCGGTAAGTTCGTGATTACTTATTTTACCTCTTTGATCTATAAACTCATTCTCACCATCTTTAACAAACTCTAAATCTTTTATTATATTTTGTTTCGACCATTTAGATATCATTTCTTCCATGCTCTTTTCCAAATTATATAAAAATTTAAAACCAGTGCTTAGAATCTTTTTATTTGAGAGAGAAAAACCTAAATTTGGAATTTCATCATTGGTTTGTCTTAAGGTAACTTTTGGGTTTATTTTTTTACAAATTTCAGCTACCTCTTTAACGGTTTTAGTTTCTTTGGTTAAATTAAAAGTTTGAAAAGAAATATCCTTTTTTTCTTCCATAAATTTGAAACATCTAGCAACATCTATTAATGGAACTAAACTTTTGATTTGTTTACCACCAGCAAATAATCTTAATACTCCATTTTGAGAAGTCGTTTTAGCAAAAAAGTTTGCCATTATATCTATTCTAGCTGTATCAGTGGAATATCCGTATACTGAACCAAGTCTTAAAATAATATAATTTTTTCCTGACTCTTTTAGTTGTTTCTCGTTAATAAATTTTGATTGTCCGTATGATAAAATAGGTTTGGCTTCTTCCTCTTCATCTAAATTATTTTTAATTTCTTCTAATCCTTCATAGATAACGTGAGATGAAGGCATTATTATTTTACATTCATTGCTGATTACACTAAGAATATTTTCAGTTCCATCCTCAGCGATTTTTTTAATTTTTTTATCATGTTCTATATTACTGTCATTTTTGACCCTTGGAACATTTGTTATACCTGCTAAGTGATGAACTATATCAGCATCCTGACAATATTTTTTTACTAATTCTTTATCTAGTATGTCTCCATGAACAAAATCTATATTCCAATTTCGAAGTTGATTAACTCTTTCAGAAATAAATCTATTATCTATAACTACAATTTTATCATTCCAGCTGTAACCTGAGTAGATTTTACATAGCTCAGTGCCTATATAGCCTAATCCACCTGTTATAACTATTTTTTTTCCATTCATTATAAACGTAATATTTACTTATTATAAGTTGTGCTATAACTCAATTACAATGAAAATTATAGATTGTTTTATGTATTACGATGAAGATATGATTTTAGACATACGTCTAAATATACTAGATAAATATGTAACTTATTTTGTCATATGTGAGGCAAACTTTAATCATAACGGAACAAAAAGGGAATTTAAGTTTGATTTGAAAAAATTTTCAAAATTTAGAGAAAAAATTATCTATATTCAACTCACTGAAGAACCAAAAAATTTAAGAATTATAGATGATAAAGACGATCGCTCACTTAAAAATTCTAAGATTCTGGATAATGCTCTTTTAAGAGAGAACTTACAGAGAAATTTTTTACAAAGCGAAATTCAAAAATTTCATGATGAAGATTTAATTATTATAAGTGATCTTGATGAAATACCAAACCTAGAAAAGTTTGTATATAAAAAAAAGATAACATTTTTTGAGCAAAAAATGTTTTATTATAAATTAAATTTATTACATGAAAATTTTTCCTGGTATGGGTCAAAACTTACTAAAAAAAAACACTTAATAAGCCCCCAATGGTTGAGAAATATAAAATCAAAAAAATATTCCTTTTGGAGAATTGACACTTATTTTTCAAAAAAAAAAATATAATAATATCAGTTTTGTAAAAGAAGGCGGTTGGCATTTTACTAATGTTAAATCTGCAGAAAATATTGATTTTAAAATGAAAAATTTTTTACATCATTTAGAATATGAAGAAAGTGGTTTAACTACCAAAGATGTGGAAAAAATAATATCAGAAAAAAAAATTTTTTACGATCATAGTGCGGATAAAAGAGAAAAAAAATGGAACGCTCAAACTAACTTGGTTAGAGTAGATGATAGTCAATTACCAAAGTATATAATTGATAATAAGTTAAAATTGAAAGAGTGGTTGGATTAAGGTTAATGCCTGCTTAATTCTTTTTTAAGTTTTTCTTTGTTAGAAATTTGGTCTACGTCAACCCAATCAACTCTCTTCAGTGGCTTAGTTAGAGCTACTTTTAAAACTTCCTCTACATTTTTAACAGGAATTATTTCAACTGAGTCTAAAACTGTTTTTGGTACCTCTATCAAATCTTTTTTATTTTCTATTGGTATTAATACCTTTTTAATCCCAGCTCTGTGAGCTGCTAATAGTTTCTCTTTTAAGCCTCCAATCGGAAGAACTAAACCTCTTAAGGTTATCTCCCCTGTCATTGCCACGTTTTTATCAACTGGAGTTTCTGTAATTGCAGAAATTATTGAAGTCACCATACCCACCCCGGCAGATGGGCCATCTTTAGGTGTTGCCCCTTCAGGCACATGAATATGAAAATCTTTTTTATCAAAAATTGGCGGAATAATTCCAAAATCTAAACTTTTCGATCTAATATAAGATTTTGCAGCTTTAACTGACTCTTGCATCACGTCGCCTAATTTTCCTGTTATTTGCATTTTACCTTTTCCAGGCATTATTGCAGACTCTATCTTTAAAATTTCTCCGCCAACCTCGGTCCATGCTAACCCAGTGACTACACCAACTCTATTTTCCTCCTCTATTTCTCCATAATTAAACTTTTGAACACCTAATAAGTCCTTTAAATCTTTTTCATTAATCGGATTATTCACATTTTCTTTGTTATCAATTTTTTTGACAAGTTTTCTAGCAATTTTAGAAATTTCTCTCTCTAGGTTTCTTACTCCAGACTCTCTGGTGTAATGTCTAATTATTTTTCTGTTTATATCCTCATTTATATCCCACTCATCTTTTTTAAGACCATTGTTTTTGCTTTGATTGGGTATCAAGTATTTCTGTGATATATTAACTTTTTCGTCCTCCGTATAACCTGATATTCTAATAACTTCCATTCTGTCTAAAAGAGGAGGCAAAATATTTAAAGTATTTGCTGTTGTAACAAACATCACATCTGAAAGATCATAATCAACTTCCAAATAGTGATCGTTAAATTCCTTATTTTGTTCAGGGTCTAGAGCCTCCAATAAAGCAGATGAAGGATCTCCTCGATAATCATTTCCAACCTTATCTATTTCATCCAACAGAAATAACGGATTTTTTGTTCCAGCTTTTTTCATCATTTGGATTATTTTTCCAGGTAATGATCCTATATAAGTTCTTCTATGACCTCTAATTTCTGCCTCGTCTCTAATACCGCCCAAGGAAATTCTTATGAATTTTCTATTGGTCGCTTTAGCTATAGATTTACCTAATGAAGTTTTGCCTACTCCTGGGGGCCCAACTAAACATAATATTGGACCTTTCATTTTTTGAATTCTCTTTTGAACAGCAAGAAATTCGATTATTCGCTCTTTGACTTTTTCCAATCCATAATGATCCTCATCAAGTATTTTTTGAGCATTATTTAAATCAGTATTTATTTTTGACTTATTAGACCAAGGAAGCTCTGTCATCCAGTCAAGATAGTTCCTTACAACTGTTGCCTCTGCTGACATTGGACTCATCGATTTTAATTTTTTTAATTCTGACAAGCATTTTTCTTTTGCTAACTTTGGCATCTTTGCATCTGAGATAGCTTTCGATAATGAGGATAGCTCATCCTTACCTTCATCAATTTCACCAAGTTCTTTTTGAATAGCTTTTAATTGTTCATTTAAATAATATTCTCTTTGTGTTTTTTCCATTTGATTTTTAACTCTACCACGTATTTTTTTCTCTACTGAGAGCACGCTAGTCTCTTTTTCAATTAGTTGATGGATTTTTTCAAGTTTCTTTTTAAGATCTGTAATTTCCAGTAACTCTTGTTTTTCGAATATTTGAATATTTAAATTGGATGAAATATTGTTTGCTATTTGTGATGCATTTTTCAAATTTTTCAAGTTTGAAGTTGCATCATTTAATTCTTTTTTATTCAAAACCTGTAGTCTTTCAAATTTTTTGACTAATCCTAAAGCTAACTGGTCGAGATCTTTTGACGTTATTTGATCTTCTACAACTTCAGCTTCACAGGTTAAATAGTCATGAGTTTTTTCGACATGTTTAGTTATTTTTACTCTCTTCTCACCTTCTACTAAAACTTTTACGGTTCCATCTGGTAATTTTAAAAGTTGCAATACTTTACTCATACAACCATATTGATATAAATCTTGCCCAGTTGGATCATCTATTTCTGAATTTTTTTGAGTTATAAGAATTATAGATTTGTCAGACTTCATTACCTCTTGTAGAGCTTTAATTGACTTTTCTCTTCCTACAAACAAAGGGACAACCATCGAAGGAAAAATTACAATGTCTCTTAATGGTAGTAGAGGTTTTAAATAAGAAGCTTTCATGAACTTATAATATGGCAATTAATTCGCTAATTTCAAGAAACAAATTAAGATTATGCTACTGATGTTGATGATTTTTTACCGTATGTGACAATGGGCTCGGACTCGCCTTTAACTGAAGCTGAGTCTACTGTCACTTTTATAACACCCTCCATATCTGGTAATTCAAACATCGTTTTAAGTAAAATATTTTCAAGAATTGATCTTAATCCTCTTGCACCAGTTTTTTTTGAAATCGCTTTTTTAGCGACTTCTATGATTGCCTCATCTTTAAATTCTAATACAACATCCTCAAATTCGAATAATCTTTGATATTGTTTTATTAGTGAGTTTTTTGGTTCTTTTAAAATTTTAATTAGTGAGTTTTCATCTAAATCATCTAATGTTGCAATTATTGGCATTCTACCTATGAACTCAGGAATTAAACCATATTTTATTAAGTCCTCTGGTTCTAACAGTTTCATTATCTCAGAAAGAGGTTGTTCTTTATAGTTTTGAACTTTTGCACCAAATCCAATTGAACTTCCTTTTCCCCTACTATCTATTAACTTATCTAAACCAGCAAAAGCACCGCCACAAATAAATAAAATATTTGTTGTATCAACTTGTAAAAACTCTTGTTGTGGATGTTTTCTTCCACCTTGTGGTGGAACACTTGCAACAGTTCCCTCCATAATTTTTAATAAAGCTTGTTGAACACCCTCTCCAGAAACATCACGTGTTATTGAAGGGTTTTCAGATTTTCTACTAATTTTATCAACTTCATCAATATAAACAATTCCTCTTTGAGCTTTTTCAACATTATAATCTGCTGATTGTAAAAGTTTCAAAATAATATTTTCAACATCTTCACCCACATAACCTGCCTCTGTTAAGGTTGTTGCGTCAGCCATTGTAAAAGGAACATCTAAAATTCTTGCTAAGGTTTGAGCTAATAAAGTTTTTCCACATCCAGTTGGTCCAACTAAAAGTATATTAGATTTTGATAGCTCTATATCTTTATTGTTTTTTGTTTCATGATTTAATCTTTTATAATGATTGTGCACTGCCACAGATAAAATTTCTTTTGCAAACTTTTGACCAATTACATAGTCGTCTAATACATTGCAAATTTCTTTAGGGGATGGCACTCCGTCTTGGTGTTTAACAAGAGAACTTTTATTTTCCTCTTTAATAATATCCATACAAAGCTCAACACACTCATCGCAAATAAAAACTGTTGGTCCTGCAATAAGTTTTCTTACTTCGTGCTGGCTCTTTCCACAGAAGGAGCAATACAAAATATTTTTATTATTTTTTTCTGACATAACGAATCAATAACACTAATATAAAACTCTGATAATTAGTTAGCAAGTTGAAGTTGTAAAATAAACTATATATTGTGACTTATTTTCGTTTCTCCACAACAGAGTCTATTAATCCAAATTTTTTTGCTTCATCTGCGGTCATAAAATTATCTCTTTCTAAAGCATCAGAGATTTGATCAACCGTTTTACCAGTGTGTTTGGAGTAAATCTTATTAAGCCTTTCCTTTAAAGAAAGAATTTCTTTAGCATGGATTTGAATATCAGTGGCTTGGCCTTGAAAACCTGCTGAAGGCTGATGAACCATAATTCTAGAGTTTGGTAAGGAGTATCTTTTTCCTTTTTCTCCAGCTGCTAAAAGGAACGATCCCATTGAAGAAGCTTGACCGATACATAAAGTAGATACCGGAGAATTAATGTATTGCATTGTGTCATAGATACCTAGACCGGCAGTGACTAGACCTCCTGGACTATTAATATAAAAATTAATTTCTTTTTTGGGATTCTCAGACTCTAAAAATAAAAGTTGAGCTGTAACTAAAGATGCTACTGCATCATTAACAGGTCCTACTAAAAAAACTATTCTCTCTTTAAGTAATCTGGAGTAAATATCATAAGCTCTCTCCCCTTTGCTTGTCTGTTCAACAACCATCGGAATTAGGCTATTCATTTTTTCTTCAAATGCACGACTCATAGTTGATTTATACAACTATTGATTACTTTTTACTAATTTTTTTTGATTTTATTTTATTTTTCCCAGGAGATAAGTTTTTAGATTTATCATTCTCTTTAAATGACTCATTAAATTCTGCTATTATTTTTTCGGCTTCTTTAGTGTTAATCTCTTTTGTAGTAAGATTTATTTTTGACTTAATTAATTCAATGATTTTTTCTTCGTACAAAGAGCCCTTTAAGCTTTGAGAGGCGCTGGGATTTTTTTGATAGTACTCAAGAATCATTTTTTCTTGACCAGGCATCCCTTTTATTTGCTTTTGTATTTCATTTCTTACTTCATCATCTGATACTTTAAGATTATTTTTTTCTCCATACTCATTAAGTAATAAACCAAGTTTGATTCTTGATTTAGCTAACTTTTCATTATTAGATTTATGTTTTTCTTTTTCTTCCGGTTTTAGATTTTGAGTCATGATTAAAATTTCTTGATCGATTAAGTTTTGAGGCAAGTCAACTTCATGGTTTTTTTCGATTTGATCTAAAATTTCTTTTTTTGTAATCGAATTCAATGCCTGAGCGTACTGGCTAGATATTTGTTTCTCAATTAATGCTTTCAAATCCTTGATATCCTTCGCTCCCATTAATTTAGCAAAATCATCATCAATTTTATTGGCTTTAGGTTTTTGTATTTTTAAAATTTTACATTCAAATTTGGTTTTTTTATTGGCAAGTTCTTTTTTTGGATGATTAGAAGGAAGAGTTGCGTCTAATATTTTTGTTTCATTTTTTTTTACTCCAACTAATTGTTGGTCAAATCCTTTTAAAAAAAGATCTTTTCCTAACTCAAGCTGAACTCCTTTTCCTTCACTACCATCAAATTTATTTCCGTCTACTGTCGCTGAGTAATCAAAGATAACTCGGTCTCCATTTGATGCTTTATCGTTTTCGTTTTTATCTTCGAATTGTTTATTTTGATTTGAAATTTCTTTTAATTTTCCATTAATAATTTCATCTTCTATTTTTATTTTAAAACTTGTAGCTTTAAATTTTTCAAAACTTTTCAAAGATACGCTTGGTAAACAATCAATTTGGAGTTCGTAGTTTAAATCTTTTCCTTCGCCAAATTGTTTTAAATCAATTTTTGGTTGACCAGCAACTTTCAACTTTTTTTCATCTATAGCTTTAGTAGTTGTTTCTCTTAAAATCTTATCCACTACCTCCCCATAAACAGATTTACCAAATTGACTTTTAATAACTTCTTGAGGAACTTTTCCTGGTCTAAAACCTTTCAAGGCAACTTCTTTTTGAAGCTCTTTTAGCCTCTCGTCCATTTTTATCTGAATGTTTTTTTTTTCAACTATTACAGATAATATTGTTCTTAGTCCTTTTTTTGATTTAACTTGTACTTTCATAATATTTTGGTGGGCAAGAAGAGACTCGAACTCTTAAGCCTTGCGGCACTGGTTTCTAAGACCAGCGCGTATACCAATTCCGCCACTTGC
>MDTG01173083.1_pt1 | contig 10014 bp, 10 predicted proteins | sample 811421 | NCBI WGS metagenome assembly MDTG01 (sample SAMN05326645, study PRJNA326480) | marine metagenome | isolation source: seawater | place: Pacific Ocean: South East | collected 2011 | reverse complement strand
TGTATCAAAAGCTACCGAAAGAAGCATAAAAAAAAATATTAGCACTTTTAAAAAAAACAAGAATTCAACAGTAATTTACAATGGAATAAAACTTAACAAACCAATCTTAAATTCATCAAAAAAATTCTTTAATCAAATAATCAACTTAAAAAAAATTGGTATGCTTGCAAGAGTAGATGAGTCCAAAGGTCAGGAAGATCTAATAGATGCATTTTCCAAATTAGATAAACAAGTTCAAAAAAAGTATATTATTTATTTAATTGGAAATGGGAAAATAAAATATTTAAATAAACTAAAATTAAAAGTGAAAGAATTTGGTATTTCAAAAAGTTTTAAATTTCAAAATTACATTAATGATAGAAGCGAAAATATATTATCTCATTTAAATTTATTCTTTTCTTTATCGAGAGATTTTGAAGGTTTTGGATATTCAGCTGTAGAGGCTGCAGCAGTTGGAACTCCTGTGATAGTAACCAATGTGGGAGCAACAAAAGAAATTTTCTCATCAAATAATGCTGCTATAATCCAACCAAGGAATTTAAAACAAATAAAAAATTTACTAGAAAATTTTAATAAAAATACAAAGGTCTTTAAAAAAAAGGCCAAAAAGGCTAAATTACATATTCTTAAAAATTTCAATGCAGAAATTATGTCTAAAAAATTTTATAAGAAATTATATAAATGAATTTAAAAAAAATATTTAAAGGAAAAAAAGTTATTATAACCGGTCATAATGGTTTTAAGGGATCTTGGCTAACTTTATGGCTGTGTAACTTAGGCGCAAAAGTTGTAGGTATATCATTAGACCCCCCATCAACACCATCACACTATAAAGTTATTAAAATAAATAAAAAAGTAAAAGAAAAAAAAATTGATATTAGAAAACTTGCCCCATTAAGAAAAGCATTTAAAAAATACAAACCAGATTTTGTTTTTCATCTTGCCGCACAATCCTTAGTGAGAAAATCATATATAAATCCAATTATCACCTGGGATACAAATGCTTTAGGAACTAGGAATATATTGGAAAGTTTAAGAGTTTTAAAAAATAAATGTGTAGTAATATTAATTACCAGTGATAAAAGTTATAAGAATTTAGAATTAAAAAGAGGATATAAGGAAAATGATATGTTGGGTGGTTTCGACCCTTATAGTTCTTCAAAAGCATCAGCCGAATTACTCATACAATCTTATGTAAATTCGTATTTTACAAATAAATCAAAAAATATTTCAATTGGTATAGCAAGAGCCGGCAATGTAATAGGTGGGGGTGACTGGTCGACCGATCGTTTAATTCCTGACTGTGTTAAATCATGGTCAAAAAATAATTATGCAATAATTAGAAATCCAAAATCAACGCGACCTTGGCAGCATGTTTTAGAAGCTATTGGTGGATATTTGATTTTTGCAATTAAATTAAAACAAAATAAGAGACTACACGGCGAGGCTTTTAATTTTGGACCAACTAGCAAAAGCAATCATACAGTAATGAGCTTAGTAAAACTTATGAAAAAATATTGGAAAAACGTTAATTGGAAAACATCTAAAAATAAAAAGTTTTATGAATCAAGCTTATTAAAACTTAATTGCGATAAAGCAAAAAAAAATCTTAATTGGAAAAGCATTTTAGGTTTTCAAGAGACAATCAAATTTGTAACAGAGTGGTATAAAAATTATTATAATGGAAAAAAAGATATTTCTGAACTTTCTACTGATCAAATAATTAAATATGAAAAACTTCTCAAAAAAAGACTATGAAATTGTTAGACAAATTTTATATAGAAAAAACTAAAATATCTGAGGATAGTCCAACCTATATTATTGCAGAAATAGGCGTAAATCACGGCGGATCCGTTAATAAATGCGCAAAGCTAATTAAAGAGGCTCATAAATGTGGAGCAAATGCTGCGAAATTACAAATCAATAATCCTTTTCACAGCTACTCTAAAAATCATCCATCATTTAAAGAATTTAAAAATAAATTTTTAAGTGATGAAAATTTATTTAAATTGCTCAAATATTCAAAATCATTAGGCATCTCTCTTTTTGCTTCACCTGGAGATATTGAGAGTTTAGAAAGGGTAAGCAAACTTAAAATGCCTGCTATTAAAATTTCTTCAGGCTTACTCACAAATCTACCTTTAATTAAAGAAGCGTCAAAAAAGAAAGTTCCCATAATTTTTTCAACAGGCATGGCTTATCTAAATGAAATCAAGGAAGCTATTAATATTTGTAAAAAAAAACAAAATAAAATTGCAGTATTGAAATGTACATCAATTTACCCGGCACCAACAAATTCCCTTAATTTAAAATCTATTAGTGAATTAAAAAATTTCTTTAAAATACCAATTGGTTATTCAGATCATGCCAAAGGCATCAGCGCAGCAGTATTTTCAATTGGAATTGGCGCGAAAATTATTGAAAAACATTTTACCTTAAATAAAAATCAAAAAGGGGCAGATCATAAAATATCAATAGAACCATATGAGTTTAAAAAAATGGTAAAAAATATTAGAGAATTAGAAGAAATGTTAGGCAAAATACATTTAAAACCCACTATTAATGAAATTAAAAAAAGAAATGTTGTTTATAGAAAGATTGTATCTTTATCAGAAATAAAAAAAAATGAAAAAGTTTCATATAAAAATATAGGATTTAAAAGAATAAATTCTAATAAAAAAGGAATTTCACCAAAACTCTATTTCAAAATACAAAATAAAAAGGCTAAAAAAAATATAAAAAATAATCAGGTGATATCTTTAAAAGATTTTAGATAAGACTTTAATGAAAAGAAAAATAAAAATTCTAATAACATGTATTGGTGGAAAGTATACTTTCGATCTTGTCCGATCAATAAAAGCAACAAAAAATTTCAAAATTGATGTATTCGGTGCTGATGTTAATCCAAAAGCAAAAGCACCTTTTGTAAAAAAAATATTTAAAATTCCCAAACCTATTAAACAAAAAATTTATTTAAAAAAAATGTTAAGTATTTGCAAAAAAAATAAAATAAATATTATTTTTCCAGGCTCAGAGGAAGAGGCAAACATTATTTCAAAAAATAGAAAAATTTTTAATAAAAGTAAAATTTCGGCAATAATAAGTGACTATAAAACCGTTTCATATTTAAATGATAAAGGAAAAATGATGGAATTTTTAAATAAAAAAAATATTAATGTTGGAAAATGGAAAAATATAAATTCTAATAAAGAATTAAAAAAAGCATTAAATTTTTTAGGGTATCCAAGAAAAAAAATTGTTTTAAAGCAAAGAAGAGGATCCGGTTCTAGAGGAGTAATAATTTTAGACAACAGTATAAAAAAATTTAAATATCTTCTACCAAATAGATTTTGTGGAACTGGAAATATAAATTCAGTAAAAAAAGAGTTTTTAAAAAATAATATGAAATTTGAAAATTTAATTGCTATGCCATACTATAATGGCAAAACATATGATGTTGATTGTGTAGCTTTTAAAGGTGTACCACATTCTATAATTCCTAGGCTTAGGAAGTATGAAAATCCTTTATCTCCATTTAACGAGGGATGTATTTTAGAAAACAATTACAAGATTATTAATTATGTTAAAAAAATTATCACTGCTTTCAAAATTCATGGACCGTGTGATTTTGATGTTGTTTTAGACAATTCAAATAACCCAAAAATTCTTGATAGCTCTAATAGAATGAGTGGATCTGTGGGAGCATCATTTGTTGCTGGTTATAATCTCTCTGAGCAAGTTATTAGGTATTATATGGGTTTAAATGTAAAAAAAGTTTTCCCTTTGAAAAAAAATAGGTTATTTCCAGTAAATAAATTCGTAATAATTTAAAATATTTATGAATAAAAAAATATTACTTGTCGGCTGCGGTTCAGAAATAGGATCAATGTTGCTTTCAATGAATGATTTTAAAAAAGACGGTTTTGTTATAGATACTGTACTAACTAACTTTGCACAAAATAGCAAAAAAAATGTTTCAGATAGTATGGATGCGGTTTTTGCAAGATTAATTCTTTCAAATCCACAAATTTTTGATAAAGCAAACTTAAATTATAAAAATCAGATAATAAAAATAAAAAATAGGAAAATTAAATTTTACTTTGGTGATATTAAAAATTTTAAATTATCAAAAATTAAGAAAAAATTTGATGCAACCATAATTGCTACTTCTAAAAAACATATTTCTAACAAAAATTTAATGAAAAAATTTTTGAAAATATCCAAGTACGTTTTTGGTGTAGCTGAGTCGAAAAATCTTCCATCGATTTATCCTAATTTACTAAATGTTCAAACTAAAATTTATGGAAAAAAACCAAAGTTTATTGAAGATTTTAAGGATAAAATTTTTGCATTAGGATCTTGCCAAAGCAATGGTTGGCAGGCCCAACTTAGAGGATTAATAGGTTCTTTTGATAATTCAAATTTAAAATCCTTTAAAATGGTTGGAACAGAATTAGATATAATTCATCCGGATACACCTCAGGGTAGGCTAGGCACAAAGAGTGACAAGCCAAGAGATCAAGATGCCAGAAATAATTTTAGACCAAGTTTTTCTCAGGCCAAAATATCAATGAATAAAATTTTTCCAAAAATACACAAGGTTCATACAGTTTCTTTAAGAACATTGATAACACCTCCGGGTTACCAAATTGCAAGGTTTAATTTTAAATATGAATTAAAGAATTCTAAGAGAATTAATCGGGATACTTTAATCAACAAATTAAGAGCATTTTCAGAAAAATCACCAGATATTTTAAGAATTTCCAAGGGAACTTTGGGCAGCAAAGCATACGAGATGTTGGAGACAGCAGCTGTAATTTTAGCTGATAAAGAATATATTTATTATAAAGAGGATCCTTATTTTTTAAATACAAGCCAAAATAGAGTTAATAATCTTTGCCAGGTAATAATGCAAGCATACGTACACAACACTCGGGGATACTGTAGAAGTGTTTTAAATTGTTTAAAAAGCATCATTAAAAATCCAAAAAAAAATAAGAAAATCCATTGTTGGATATAATCTGTGATAATTTTAAAAAATTCTGAGAAGTTTACAGTTTTTAAAACAAAAGATAAAAACTACAAAAATGTGGTTATTAAAATTGCACTCAAAAAACCTGATAAAATATTTAGAGAAATCAAATTAATAAAAAAGCTTATGCAAAGCTCGAGTTTTTTTAAAAAGCGTATTCCCACAATAATTGAACAAGGCTATTTTAAAAAAGGGATTTATAAAAATAAAGGATTTTACAAACAGAATTTTGTACCTGGTTTAACCTTTTCTGAAATTATTCAAAATCAAAAAATTGCAAGCAAAGATCTTAGTTTAATTTTAAAAACTTTAATTAAACAGTTTCTTCTACCTATAAGAAAAAGCAACTTCAAAAAAACTAAAAAACAGTCGGCACATATGAATAACTTGATAAAAATAGAATACTCAAAGATAACTACAAAAAATCTATTATCAAATTTGGAAAAATCAAAAAATATTTTAATAAATGGTAAAAAATATAAAAATATGGGGTTTTATTTGCAAAAGGTTTTCAAATCTAAAATTTTAAAAACACTTGATAGAGAAAGACCATTCCTTTCAAATTTAGGTCATTGGAATTTTCATGGTGGAAATATTATTTTTCCAAGCAAAAAAAATTACAAAAATTTCTTTATTATTGACCCAGATGCAACTTGGAATTTAAACGATCCTTTCTTTTCTTTGGCGAGATTTGTATATACTTACCCCCATGATACTATGGAGTATAATAAATACTCAATTTATTCAGATACATTTAAAAAAATAAAAAAAACAAATACAATTAAATTTAAGACAAATATCTTGTGGAAAACAAACATTGATAAAAAATATAAAGATGTTTTTTCTCAATTCTATTCAAAAAATTTTATGAAAAATATACTATTTGATAATCTAAATAGGGTTGAGTATTTAAGATTCAATCTAACATTAATATTATGCTTTATCAGAGGAGTTAATTCTAATTTTGAGTCAAAAATAAACTTTTTAGACAAAAAAACTTCAGTATTTCAAAATAAAAGTATATACTTATATTTGCTCTCACTAATAATGCTTGAAAGATTTATCAATCATATAAATTATTTAGAAAATTAAATTATGAAAAAAAGAACAGTATTTATACTTGGTGCAAGTTCAGACATTGGTGTAAGTATATTAAAAAGATATTTAGATAATGATTATGAAATTGTGGCTCATTATAATAAAGGATCAAAAAACTTCTTCGATTTAGTTGATCAAAATCCCGATATTAAAAAAATTAAGTTTAACTTTTCAACAAATTTAAAAAATATTAATAACTTTCTTAAAAATTCCGTTATAAAAAATTGTGATGTTTTTATAAATGCAGCTGCTGTATTAAAAGATATTAAATACGAGAAATTTTCAATACAAGACTTACACGAAACATTAAAAGTTAATTTATTCCCAGGAGTTATGTTAACGAAATTATTAGGTGAAAAAATGTTCAAAAATAAATGGGGAAGAATAGTACATCTCAGTTCAATCGGATCAAAATTCGGAGGAGGGCAATCTACTTTTTGCTATTCACTTTCAAAATTTGGATTAGAGTTCTTTCCAAATAAAATTAAAATTTGGGCTGGTAAAGATGTCTTAGTTAATACTGTTCGCGTAGGACTAACTGATACAAAATTACATAAAAATATTAAAGCAAGAAAAACTAACTTTGGAATGAAAAAGAGAATAAAAAGAGTGCCTCTAAATAGAATGGCGACTACGGATGAAATTTCTAAATTAGTATACAATTTAGGATCAGAAGAAAATACTTATATTACTGGTGAAGTGATAACGATTGCTGGTGGGGAGTAATTTCAAAAATAATTAAAATGAAAGTTGTAATTTTGGCCGGAGGTTTTGGAACTAGAATCTCAGAATACACAAAGACTATTCCCAAACCAATGATAAGTATAAATGGAAAACCTATTATTTTTCATATCATGAAACATTTTTCCAGCTATGGTTTTAAAGATTTTTATATAGCTCTTGGATACAAAGGGGAGATTATAAAAAAGTTTTTCAAAAATAAAAATTATGGTTGGAAAGTAAACCTTATTAATACTGGAAAAAAAACAATGACGGGTGGAAGATTAAAACGTTTAAAGAAATATTTAAAGAACGAAACATTTATGATGACCTATGGAGATGGGTTGTCTGATGTAAATTTAAAAAAATTATTAAAATTTCATAAAAAAAATAAAAAAATCGTAACTGTGACCGCTGTGAGACCTCCGGCAAGATTCGGAGCACTTAAACTTAAAGGGAATAAAGTTAGTTATTTTAAGGAAAAATCAAGACTCGATGAAGGATGGATAAACGGAGGTTTTTTTGTAATGGAGCCAAATTTTTTGAAATTAATAAAAAATGATCGAACTTATCTTGAAAAACAACCCCTAGAAAAAGTAACCAAAGACAAACAATTAGTTGCTTATAAACATAATAGGTTTTGGCAGTGTATCGACACTAAAAGAGATTTAGACAAAGTAAGACAAATTTTTAAAAAAGTATTTTGAAAAAAAATATATCTATCCTTATCGTTGGCGGCACTGGTTTTATTGGTTATCATTTAGCTAAAAGAGCTAAAAAGTATAATTGGAAAATTACATCAATTTCATCAAAACGTCCTCCAAAAAAAAGGAGTTTATCGGGAATAAAATATTTAATATGCGATATTGGAAACAAAAAAAAATTACAAAAAAAAATCAAAAATAAATATTTTAATTATGTAGTAAATCTTGGCGGATATGTTGATCACTCTAAATTTAAAAAAACTTATAATAGTCACTATTTGGGTTGTAAAAATTTAGCTGAGATTTTTATTAAAAATTATCCTGAGACTTTTTTACAAATGGGAAGCAGCGGGGAATACGGTAATTTAAAGTCACCTCAAAAAGAAAACAAAAAATGTTCTCCACTTACAGTATATTCAAAAGCAAAATTATCTGCCTCATTATATTTACTTAAGCTTTTTCGAGAAAAAAATTTTCCAGCTACAATTTTAAGACTTTATCAAGCATACGGTCCACATCAAGACGTAAACAGATTTATACCAATTGTAATAACAAATTGTTTAAAAAAATCTAAATTTCCCTGTTCTGACGGTAAACAATTTAGAGACTTTATTTATATTGAAGATTTAATTTCTGCGATTATACAAGCCTTAAAACGAAAACAATCTTTAGGAAAAATTATAAATATTGGCACGGGCAAACCTAAGAAAATCAGAAAAATAATTAAATTTATAAATAATTATTTAAAGGGAGGTCATCCTATTTATGGAAAGGTAAAATTAAGAAAAGATGAAAATTTGAAAACCTATCCAGATTTAAAAAATGCTAGAAGAATTCTTAAATGGAAGGCAAAAACGAACTTTTTTAGTGGTTTAAAAAAAACTATTAGATTTTATAAAAATGAGAGAAAAAGCGCTTATTAGTGTAATTATGAATTGTCACAATGGGGAGACTTTTTTAGAGGAAAGTTTAAAAAGTTTGTTCGCCCAATCTTATGAAAATTGGGAGTTAATTTTTTGGGACAATTTATCAACAGACAATAGTAAGAAAATTTTAAAAAAATTTAATGATAAAAGAATTAAATATTATTTATCTGATAATTTTACCAATCTCTATGAAGCAAGAAATTTAGCAATAGAGAAAGCTAGTGGCAAATATATTAGTTTTTTAGATACCGATGATCTTTGGACTAAAGATAAATTGAAAAAACAATTAAGTTTTTTAAATGAAAAAAAGGAATTTAAAATACTTTATTCAAATTACTTCATTAAAGATGAAATAAAAAAAAAAGAATACCTAATGTATAATGAACTTTTACCATCAGGTTATATTACTCAAAAATTACTTAATAATTACTACTTAGGGATAACTTCAGTTATTTTGGAAAAAAAAATATTTGAAGAAATTAACTTCCATAAAAAGTATAATGTTATTGGAGACTTTGATTTTTTTATCAAAATTAGCCAAACATACAAGATTGGAAGCATACAAGAACCATTAGATTTCTATAGGATTCACAATAATAGTTACTCATTAAAAAGAAGTGAAGTTTATATTAATGAATTAAGTCAATGGATCCAGGAGAATGAAAAACGTTTAAAAGAAAGCGGTTTTAATTTAAACAAACAAAAAATATTTCTGTATAAGTTAAAAATTAAAGCTTTTTTAAAAAAAATTATAAATAAATAAAATGAAAAAAATAATAATTGTAGATTATGACTGTGGCAATATCTTAAGTTTAAGAAGAGGTTTGCAAGAGGTTGGTTACAATAGTGAAATAACTAGTAATGAAAAAAAAATATTAGGTTCTGATTTTGTAATATTACCAGGGGTTGGTGCTTTTGAAAATGCAATGAATCTTTTAAAGAAAAAAAACTTAATAGATACTTTGAAAGAGTATGTCCAAATTAAAAAAAAACCAATATTTGGAATATGTTTAGGTATGCAGGTATTTTTAACCAAAAGTTTTGAAATGGGAGAGCATGATGGTCTTAATTTTATTGAAGGTGAAGTTGTGTCAATTACAAAATTAAGTAAAATTAAAAATATAAAAGTACCACATATCAGCTGGAATGAAATTGTATTAAACGAGAAAGGAAAAGATAAGGCAAAAATTAATAATGAAATTCTAAATAAGAGTTATTATTTTATACATTCTTATTTAGCTATTACTAAAGAAAAAGAAGATACATTAGCCTATGCAAAATATTTCGATGTAAATGTTCCATCAATTTTATGTCATGAAAACATTTTAGGCTGCCAGTTCCATCCGGAAAAAAGCGGAAAGAATGGTCTTAAATTTTTAGAAAAAATAATAAATCATATATAAATTTTTTTACACTTAATTTATGAGAAAAGATTTAATAATAATAAACAATGAAAAATGTTTAGAAACATCCGAAAGCTATTATTGCGAAAATATAGAAATAAGTTCTATAAATGATCTTTTAAGTAAAAAAT
>MDTG01143859.1_pt1 | contig 10014 bp, 11 predicted proteins | sample 811421 | NCBI WGS metagenome assembly MDTG01 (sample SAMN05326645, study PRJNA326480) | marine metagenome | isolation source: seawater | place: Pacific Ocean: South East | collected 2011 | reverse complement strand
GAGGCTTGCTCTGCGGGCGATCCGCTCGTTGTGGAACCGCTTCACCGGGTCCGTACTGTTAACTTTGATAGGTTCGTGGCGGTCACCACGTCCGACGTCTTGATTTGGTGATCACAGCGAACGACAGCTTGTGCCTTGCATTAACTAAAACCAGACATTCCGCTCCCACCCAATCTCGGTCGATCAGCGCATCTGTGAGACAAGCTGGAAGCGGTCGATCAGACCTGCCGAGCGACCGCTTCTTCAGCTAGATTTCAGTTCGCTCTGCCAAGAGTAAAGCGTCTTCAACATCGACGCCTAAATAGCGCACAGTATTTTCGATCTTCGTATGGCCGAGCAGTATTTGGATAGCTCGGATGTTGCCGGTTGCGCGGTAGATCATGGCCGCCTTCGTCCGTCGAAGAGAGTGTGTCCCGTATTCCGCTTTGCGCAGTCCAATCGCCGTTACCCATTCATCGACCAGACGCGCATACTGTCGCGTGCTCATGTGGCCACCGTGATCAACGCGGCTGGGGAATAGATAGTCGCTTGTAGAGCCGCCCCGGCGTTCCAACCACGCTAGCAATGTGGCTCGCACATCGGCCGTGATCTCGAATTGCACAGGCCGATTAGTCTTCTGTTGGATGACGGTTGCGCGATTGCGAATTTCGGTGCCCGCGACCACATCACCGATCTTGATCTTCACCAGATCGCATCCGCGCAGCTTGCTATCGATGGCAAGATCGAACAGGGGCTTATCCCTCAATCGTCCTTCCCGATCGAGATGAAAGCGGATAGCCCAAATCTGCTTCTGAGTTAGCGGACGTTTCGTTCCAACATTCTTGCCGGCATTCCAAGCCGGACGGTGCCGCGTAACTCCATCATAGCGTGAGTGTCCCATTGCATTTCTCCTCGGCCCTGATTGGCCGTGGGAGAAACGCTAAAGAGGTCGCGACTTGTGGGCCGCTAGCTGACCGTCCGCTGTTGGCCTCACTTTGGGAAATATAGACATCCACGGGCCCATAAGTGGGTGTGAGACGTTATCCCTCCATGACCATTCACTACACGCGCACGGGGCGCGGAAAGCCCCTCCTCTTGGTCCATGGACTGGGTGCGACCTGCCGTTCGTGGGACACGATCTCGCCTGCGCTTTCTCAAGTCAGGGAGGTAATCGCCGTGGACCTGCCCGGCCACGGGCAGACACCCGAAGAGGTCGACAGCGGCACGTTCGACGGACTGGCGCGCAGTTTGGACGACTGGCTCGGCGCGGAGAATCTCACAGGTATTGATATGGTGGGCAGCTCGCTGGGTGCTCGCTTGGTGCTCGAGATGGCGCGACGCGGCCAAGCGGGCACGGTTGTCGCACTGGATCCGGGCGGCTTCTGGCAGGGGTGGGAGCGCACCTTCTTCAAAGCCACAATAACGCCATCGATTGCTCTGGTTCGCGCGCTGCGACCGGCGCTTTCTGCCATCACCGGAAATGTCGCAGGCCGCACCGCGGTCATGGCCCAGCTCTCCGCAAGGCCTTGGGCGCTTGATGCGGCATTCGTCGCGAGTGAACTGAGGTCATTGGCTGATACGCGCACCGTCAATTCGCTCGTGAAAGATCTCGCCAACGGGCCGATGCAGGAGGGCCCTGCAAAAACTGCTGCGCCCATTGTCATCGGCTGGGGACGCAAGGATCGGCTGTGTTTACTGCGGCAGGCGGATCGCGCGATGAAAGCTTTCCCTAAAGCGACGCTGCACTGGTTCGAGCGTAGCGGACACTTCCCGATGATCAGCCAGAGGAGACCATTCGCGTGGTTTTGGATGCGACGAGCCCTCGGAATTGAAATAATACTGCAACCGGGCGGCTAGCAAATCGAGGCCCATGCAGGGGCTGGTCACATTGCAAGGCTTTGTTTGGGCCGGTAGCGGTCGGTACGGTTCTAGCTGGTAGGGCGCAGCAAGCGGACATCCCGTCTCCGGTACGACTTCCGGATATGCAGTTTGCCGCACCGATTTAGGGCGTCACAGCCTGCACATAAACAAACCGAAATTGATAAAAATTAGCCCACCGGGGAGCCGCGCATCGTGCCGCCATTCTATCGTGGATCGATCTTACAAAAACGGCAGGACCGACAAGCTGTCGGCCCTGCCGTATCACCAGGCGAGTAAGATCAATCGTATCGCTGGGCGATCTGGTCGCCGAAGGCTTCGCCTTGGCACACTTCGTCGTAGCATTGCTGAATGACAGCCCGTTCGCCAGCATCCAGACCGTCCGCATCGAGCGCAGTTTCGAACTTGCTCTTGAGATAATCCTCACCCTCTTCGACACGCTCAGCGGCGGCTTCGTCACCGCGTTCGAACAGGTCGGCGATGCTCATCCACATCTGGTGTAGCTCGCCCGTCACCGTGCCCTTCGTTACGAGCTCTTCTCCATGACGCTGGAGTTCGGCGTTGAGTGTCTGCAGCGTCTTTTCTCGCTGTTGCAGACGATCATTAAGCGCAGCCTTCAGTTGAGGGCTTTCTACCTTTTCCGATGCTTTCCGATATCCCTCCACCGAATCGTAAACAGTATCGGTGAGTGTCTTGAGAACTTTTGTCATTCTGCGTCCCTTCTTTCGGTGAATAGTGAGCAGACGGAATTCCTAGCCATGCCTCAACTCCCAACGACAATGCCGCCATTGGGGTGAAGTACCTGTCCGCTCATGTAGCTTGAATCTTCGCAGGCAAGGAAAAGGAAACTCGGAGCCACTTCGTTGGGTTGGCCCGGCCGACCGATAGGCGTGTTTCTGCCAAAATCGTCCATCTCTTCGGGTGGCTGGCCGCCACAAGGATTGAGCGGAGTCCAGATCGGACCGGGCGCGACCGCGTTTACTCTTACTCCGTCTTCGATCAGGTTTTCCGAAAGCGAGCGGGTGAAGGCCGTGATCGCTCCCTTGGTAGCCGAATAGTCGAGCAGATTATCCGAGCCCTTATACATCGTGACACTAGTGCAGTTCACGATGGCGGCACCGCGTTCGAGATGGGGCCGCGCAGCCTGAACGAGATAAAACATCGAAAAGATGTTCGTCTGGAACGTCCGCCGGAGCTGCTCCTCTGTGATGTCCTCGACCTTGTCGTCTGGATGTTGTTCGCCGGCGTTGTTAACGACCACGTCGATCCTGCCGAATTCTGCCATAGTCTTGGCGACGACCTTGTCCGCGAATTCCCGCCGACCAAGATCGCCCTGAAGACAAACGGCTTTTCGGCCTTCATCTTCGACGATCGACTTGGTCTTCGTGGCGTCTTCGGTTTCCTCGTCGGCATAATAAACGATGACGATATCGGCACCTTCGCGGGCGAAAAGCGCCGCCACCGCGCGACCTATGCCGCTATCCGCCCCAGTGACGATAGCGACCTTGCCTTTCAAGCGGTCAGAACCCTCATACCTTGGCCGCCAATCGGGTTTATCGTCCATTTCCGATTCCGCGCCGGGAAGACGCGGTTCTTCGTCGATTTCGGGTTCGAAATTCTCGTCGCTCATAATGGTGACTACTTGCTAGGTCGTGGTGGGTTCCGCAGGCGGGAGACCTTCCGCATCAGCCTGCTTTTCGAGTTCCTTGCGACGGGCCAGCATTTTCTCGCCTAAGGCTTCGAGATCGACGTCGGCAGCGCGAGCCTGTTGGAACATGTTGTCACGTTCTTTCTCTTCTTCTTTCACGTGGTGCGCGATCTGCTCCTTGAGCACCGTCACCTTGGCGTCGTAGAACTCCTCGTCGGGTCCCCCTTCGGCGATTTCGTTGATCAGCATTTTCGCGCCATCATGTTCGACATACGCTTCGTCCAGCAAATCATCCTCGATCTTTCCTCTCAACGCGGGGTAGAAAATCTCTTCCTCGATCAACGCATGAATTTTCAGCTCGCGGCAGACCTTCTGGGCGATCTTCTCTTTGCGATCCTTGCCACTGGCGTTCTCGTATTTTTCGAAAAGGTCCTCGACCTCGCGGTGCTCCTGTTCGAGGATGTGCGTCGCGTCGGTATCCTGTTTTTCGGCCATTGGTGTTCTCCCCGGTCAGCAAGGCGCTGCCGGGAAGCTGAACGCGCGGAAGACCGAGCGAGTTTCGTCATGCAATAATTATCAGTTCGGTTGATATGGTCGGCATTGGCACAGAAGATTTAACTGTCACCATGCTTATCGATCACGCCTTAGCCGACACGATCCTGCGCGGGCTCGTCTTGACCGCCATCGCGATGACGTGGGTTGTCGTGCTTGTCAGAGTAGTCGGATTGCGATCCTTTTCAAAAATGACTCCGTTCGACTTCGTCATGACAGTTGCAACGGGTTCGCTACTGGCCGGGGCGGGACAATCCGAGGAGTGGACCGGATTCCTGCAAGCGATCGTCGGCATCTCGGCGTTGTTCCTGCTCCAATATATCGCGGCGCGATTGCGCAAAAGTTCCGACTACATCGAAGATGCGATGCAGAACGAACCGATCTTCCTGATGCGCGACGGTGAGATAATTGACGAAGCGTTGGCGAACACCCGTGTCGCTGTCGACGATGTCTACGCCAAGCTCCGCGAAGCAAATGCGCTGGACCTATCGAGGGTGCATGCCGTGGTCCTGGAAACGACCGGTGACGTTTCCGTGCTGCATGGTGAGTCGACGCCTGATGAGCGGCTTCTTGAAGGGGTCCGAACGACCTTCGAATGAATGTGTAGCCAGAAAACGGAACCGGATATGCCGTTCAGGACTTGAGTCCTGAGGCAAACAGGGGAACTGCAAATGGCGGCTCGCGCATACTGGAAAGGACAGATCAGGCTCGCTCTGGTCTCGATCCCGGTCGAAATCTTCAGCGCCACCAAAACCGGGTCCAAGATCAGTTTCAACCAGATCCACGAACCTTCGGGCAAGCGCATCAATTACGAAAAGGTCGTTCAGGGTGTCGGGCCGGTCGATCGCGACGAGATCGTCAAAGGTTACGAGATATCCAAGGGGAATTACGTCATACTCAACGACGAGGAGATTGAGGCGGTCAAGCTGGAAAGCAAGCGCACGCTCGAACTCGTTCAATTCGTCGACAGCTGTGAGATTGATCCCCTCTATTTCGAAAAGCCCTACTATGTCGCGCCCGCCGACGAACTCGCCGAGGAAGCTTTTGTCGTTCTGCGCGAGGCGCTGCGAAAAGCGAAGAAGGTCGCGCTCGGCCAGCTCGCGGTGCGCGGACAGGAAAAACTGGTGGCGATCAAGCCTTGCGGTAAGGGGCTGCTCCTGGAGACGCTCCGATATGCCGATGAGGTTCGCAAGGGGCAGGCCTTCTTCAGCGAGATCGACGAAAGCAAGCCAGCCAAGGAATTGCTCGACCTCGCGACCAGTCTGATCGAACAGAAAACGGCTCCGTTCGACGCCGGCGAATTCGAGAACAGGTATGTCGAGGCGCTGCGGAAACTGATCGACAAGAAGGCCAAGTCGAAGGGCGGGAAGAAGATCTTGGAAGACGTCGACGAACCGGTCGACCGCTCCGGTTCCAACGTCATCGACCTAATGGCAGCGCTGAAGAAATCCGTGAAGGAGGAGAAGCCCAAGCGCGCATCGCCAAGCCAAAAAAAGAAGTCTGCCTGATGGAACTGAACGCCTCCGTCCCGCTCAAATGGCTGGACTACGAGATAATGTTGCGTTTGGGCGTTGCCGCCATACTCGGCCTCGTCCTTGGTTTGGACCGCGAGTTTCGGGGTCACGCTGCTGGAATGCGCACCCACGGGTTGATCTGCGTATCTGCGGCAGCGACCGTCATCTCGGTGATCGCTCTCTACAACCAGCTCGAAGGCGATCGGATGGACCCACTGCGTCTATACGAAGCCGCCGGGACTTTCATCGGGATCATCGGCGCGGGACTTATCGTCTTTAGCAAGGGCCAACTCCACAACCTCACGACAGCGGCCCACCTTTGGTTGGCGACCATACTGGGCATCGCGTGCGGAGCTGGACAATGGCCACTTGTCGCCATCTTGACCGTGGTCAGCCTGGTTATGGTCACGATCCTTCGCATCGTCGAAGGTTGGTTCGGGCATGATGACCGTCGATTGGGCGGAGCCGACGATGGCCAGGCGGACTGATCCCCTTTCTGTCTACAACGCCAAGCGCGACTTTGGAAAAACACCCGAACCTTGCGGGCAGGCCGAAGCCAGCAAGAACGGCGATCTCTTCATAGTCCAGAAACATGATGCGACACGGCTGCACTGGGACCTGCGACTGGAAGTTGACGGCGTGCTAGCGAGCTGGGCGGTGACCAAGGGCCCATCGCCGGATCCTGAGATCAAGCGGCTAGCGGTGCGAACCGAAGATCACCCCATGTCCTACGCCGAGTTCGAGGGTACCATCCCCAAGGGTGAATACGGCGGTGGCACTGTTATGCTGTGGGATCGTGGAAGATGGGCTCCAGTCGAAGGGAAGAGCGCGAAGGACCTCGACAAGGGACACCTGCACTTCACCCTCGATGGCGAGCGCATGAAGGGCGAATGGCTGCTCATCCGTCTGAAACCACGCCCGGGCGAGAAGCGCGAGAACTGGTTGCTCCGCAAGCTTCAGGATGAACACGCCGGCGTGGGCGATATGCTGGTGCAGCGAGAACTCACGAGCGTGCTAACCGGTCGGTCGATGGCGGAGATCGCCGCGGACAAGCAGGGTCAATATCCACTCGCGCGGACGAAGGACGACGCATTTTTCGCGCAGATGAAGAAAGCCTCATCGCGAAATGCGAAGAAGCGGAAGCCCACGCCGTCTTCCCCGCTGCCGAAGTTCCGCAAACCACAGCTCGCTACGCTGGTCGATGACGTGCCCACCGGCAACGAGTGGATGCACGAGATCAAGTTCGACGGGTATCGTGCGATCGTCGCGGCAAAAGGTGATACCGTGAGGGTCTATACCCGCAACGGGAAAGACTGGACGGGAAAGTTCGGCCCGTTGACTGGCGCGATTGCAGCGCTCGATCTTCCGAGCTGTTTGATCGACGGCGAAATTGTTGCGCTTGACAAGAGCGGCAACCCCGACTTCTCCATACTCCAGCAAGTGATGAAACGGGGACACGGTGAGCAAGGGAAGAGCGACAAGCTTCAACTCCACGCGTTTGATCTCGTCGAACTCGCCGGCGAGGACCTGAGCAACCTGCCCAACGTCGAACGCAAGGAGCGGCTCGAAGCGCTTCTCGGCACTGCTGAACCGCCCGTGCTCGTCGCCGACCACGTGATCGGTGCAGGGGAGAAGCTCTACCGGGCCATGTGCGACGCTGGGCAAGAAGGCATCATTTCAAAGAAGATGGACGCTCGATACGCCTCGCGTCGCAGCAAGGCCTGGGTGAAGGTCAAGTGCACCCGGCGACAGGAATTCGTCATCATCGGCTGGAAGGCTTCAGAAGCCAGGGCTCGACCCTTCGCGTCGCTGCTCCTTGCCCAGCACGAAGGCGACGAGCTGGTCTACAAGGGGAATGTCGGGACCGGATTCAACGGTGACGACTTCGAAGAACTCGCTGGCAAGATGAAGCGGCTGAAGCGCAAGACGCCGCCCGCCGTGGTGGACCCAGCTTCGACCCGTGAAGTCACTTGGGTGACTCCCAAGCTGGTGGCCGAAATCGCCTTTGCCGAATTCACAGCGGACGGAAACGTGAGGCACGGTAGCTATCTGGGCCTACGCAGCGACAAGAAGGCAAGTAAGGTGAAGCCTGAGAAAGCTTCGACCTTGTCGAAGCCTGCTAGCGAGGTAAAGATCAGCAGCCGTGACAGGGTGATCTTTCCCGACTCCGGCCGAACAAAAGGCGAGCTCGCCGGTTACTACGAAACGGTCGCAGGCATCATGCTGCCTTTCGTTGCTGAGCGTCCGATCAGTCTGGTCCGTTGTCCTCAAGGCCGGGCGGAAAAGTGCTTCTTCCAGAAACATGATAGCGGAAGCTTCGGGGACGCCGTTCGCCATGTTCCGATCAAGGAGAAGGACGGACGCACAGAGGACTACCTCTACGTCGAAAATGCGCGCGGTCTGCTCCAGTGCGTGCAGATGGGCACCATTGAGTTCCATGGATGGGGTTCGCGCAGCAGCGATGTAGAAAGGCCCGAACGCATGGTATTCGACCTCGATCCTGACGAGGGGTTGGGGTTCGACGAGGTGAAGGCGGCTGCAAAGGATATCCGCGATCATCTGGCCGACATCGGATTGGTCAGCTTCGCGATGCTGTCCGGCGGAAAAGGCATCCACGTCGTCGTTCCTCTGACGCCCGGTCACGACTGGGCCGCGCACAAGGACTTCTCGCGCCGCTTCGCCGAAGCGCTCAGCATGGCTGAGCCCGATCGCTTCACCGCTACGATGAGCAAGGCCAAGCGGAAGGGCAAGATCTTCATCGACTGGCTGCGTAACCAGCGGGGGAGTACCGCCGTTGTTCCTTATTCAGCCCGCGCTCGCAGCGGCGCTCCCGTCGCCGTTCCAATCGCGTGGAGCGAGCTCACCGCGATGAAGAATGCGAAGCCCTACGACATCGGGAGCGTCGAACGATTAATTGAGAGGGCTGCTAAGAAAGAGCTCAAGGGTTGGGGTTTCGCTTCGCAGAACCTTCCAGACCTGTGAGCACTACAGCAAGAACCACATTCCGCCCATGAGGACCGCAGATCCGGTGCCCATCAGGCTAGCCACCAATCGCAGGTTCATCCGACGAAGCGGCTGCACCGAGTGGGCATCAAGGCGCTCAAGGACGCTGCAGGAGTTGCGTTCGGCCAGATAGAAGATGACCATACCCGATACGATGAAGCAGCTCGCGATCGCCTTGGGCAGCCACGTCGGCTCCATCTTCCCGAACAGCGCGTTGAAACCGAGACCAATGCCGACTGCGGCGAGACCGGTCCGCATCCATCCGGCGAACGTGCGTTCGTTCGCTAAGACGGTGCGATCCTCTGCAAGGTCCGTGCGTTCACCTGCGAGCTCCGTTCGATTGGTAGAATGTTCCATCATCCTTCAGTCGCACGGGAGCCGGTCGTATCCGCACAACATAGGTTGGGTTGACCTGACGCGCATGGCGTTCAGGACGTTGAGGAATCTGGCTAACCTTTGTTGGGTGTCTGCAACCAATCCCGTAGAAACGCGCTTGCTGACCATGGCGGGCATCAAATTACATCACTGCGATATGCTAGACGTCGACCATCGGCGGCTAGAAGCGTCGTTGCGCGACCACATCGCAGAGCGAGGTTTCCCGTGTGTCGGCGCAAAGTCTGCACTTGCGAACGAGAAACTCGAAGTGTTGGCGGGTTGGCGACTGACGAGCGCCTGGAACGACGTTACAATTCATGATCGACTGCTCGAATGGAGCGATCGGTATGAGGCCGACCCGTCCGGCCTGCGTAGCTTAGCGGTAGTCTTCGATGGCCCTGTAGACCTCACCGAGGAGGCGTTCGAAGCTGCGATGTGGGAGCGGCTTCAATCGCTATCAGACAAGGACAGTTGGCGCGGGCAGAGTTATTGCGAGAACGTTAGCAGTGATCCCGGCGATCCCCATTTCTCGTTGAGTTTCGGGCAGCAAGCCTATTGTGTCGTCGGTCTTCATCCGAACGCATCGCGCGCAGCCCGCCGCTCGCCCTACCCGACGTTAGTGTTCAATCTCCATGACCAGTTCGAGCAGCTACGCAAGAATGAGCGATACGAGCGCATGCGCGAGGCTATTTTGAAGCGAGACGAAGCGCTCGATGGGAGCATAAACCCGATGTTGGCACGGCATGGCGAGGCCAGTGAAGCGAAGCAATACAGCGGGCGAGTTGTCGGCTCCGACTGGCGATGTCCCTTCCACGATCAGAGGGCTTCATGACAAATAGAATAGAACCACGGACCGGGGTGGCGGTAGAGCTGTCCGTCGGCGACCTTCTCACCGTCATCGATCCCGAGGGAAGCCAAGTAAGTGACTTAGTCGCGGTTTCCAGGCAGGATCCCCGAGAGATTCTTTCGAATGGCCGAACCTTCGACTACGAGGAAACGATCCGTCTGACGACCGGTGCGCGGCTGTGGTCGAACCGCTCCAACCCGATGCTTTCCATCGTCGAG
>MDTG01130829.1_pt1 | contig 10014 bp, 10 predicted proteins | sample 811421 | NCBI WGS metagenome assembly MDTG01 (sample SAMN05326645, study PRJNA326480) | marine metagenome | isolation source: seawater | place: Pacific Ocean: South East | collected 2011 | reverse complement strand
TTTGATATTATTTTAAAATTAATTTATGAATATAAAATAAGATGATAATTCCAGTAAGATGTTTTACATGCAATCGCGTGATTGGCTCCAAATATGAGGAGTATCTTAAAATTATTGCCACTGAACCTGAAAATGAAAACATTATTAGCGGTGATCCTGATGTAGATCTTAGTAAAGATAATATTTACCAAACAGCATTTAAAAAGATTGGTATTAATGATAGATATTGTTGTAAGAGACATATTCTTTCGCATATTGATTTAATTCAAAAAATTTAATTTACCTAAGATGTTTATGTGTTTTTTATTTTATCTATTTCTTGTATTATATTAAATGAGTAATCAAAATATCTTAGATTCTAAACTTAGTAAGAATGAACAAAAAGAACTCCGTATTTTAAATAAAAAAAGTAATAGTCTCAGAAAGCGAATCAAAAAAAATCAAGACCCTCTTAATATGTCTATAAGAGAGTTTATGCGTAATTGGGCAGATACAAATATACATGTGATGATTGATTTTACTAATTTTATCAATGATTTATCAAAGTATAAATCTCATTTCAATGATATTGATGATACGGATAATTGGCTTTTGGGAATTTCAAAAATACTTAAGAAATTATATAGAATATTTACTAAAAATCATAGAACCATTTATATAGGATTCACTCTTATTTTACTATCATTCGCATTATATGTAATTCAAATAACTTCTTAATCTATTATAAATATGATAACTGATATTTATTATATATTTACTAAAAAGGATTATTTCAACTATTTTTTTTTAACTATAATTATTTACATATTTCTTCAGAAAACATTAATCTTTAGCTTGAGAAGTCTTGTTCCTCTTATAGTAACTGCATTAATTATTTATTTTTTAATCAAAAATAAAACAGCAAAAGAATTTTCTGATTTAGATAAGCAAAACAATAAATTAAAAAAAATCCAACTTTATAAATATCCTTATCTTGATACTGATTTGTTTGTTGTAGAGTGTATTAATAAATTATATAGTTTAACCTACATAAATAGATTAAAATTTAATACAATCTTAGAATGCACAAATAGATTTTTTAAATATTATAAAATGTATCAACATACCAATCTTAAACCCGACAATTTATACACAAGTGCTAAAGATAATTCAAAAAGAGTTCTTAATGCGTTAAAATCATTTGTAATTGATATTGATAAATACCCTTATCTTGAATCTGATAGAAATATATCCAAAACAAAATTTATTACTAATAATAATTACATTTATGAATGCGGAAAACAATTAGAAAGTAGGTTTTCTATTTATTTAACTGAAATGGAACAGAAAAGTAATGATAAATGGCAAAAAGGAGATGTTAATATTTACTCAAGTCCCATATATCCAGATGATGAAGAGGGATTTACAGAATCAGATATTTTACACTCAAGTAAATATAGTGTATATTAAAAATATAAATAAATTAATTTGTAATTATATAATATATATTTATGGATACTATGCTAGAAATGTCTAACTATATTGATAAAAAATATGGTAATATTTACACAGCAAAAGGGAATGGTAAAACTCAGATAGGCGGGACACGCGTAAAAGATTTTGCCAAAAACTTATTAGGTAATAGAGTATTAGATTTATATTTAAAATATAATGCTTTAAAAGTATTAAATACTGCTACTATAGTTCCCTTAGCATTTATATTAGGTAAAGAATATTTACAAAAAACTATGAATCAAACTGGTGGCGGTGACCCAATCCCAGCTCATATTCCAATTTTAGATCATCCTCTTGTAGGAAGTTATTTAAAAATTTTAGGATTGTCTACACTTGACGTTACAATGGGAACTCTTTTGCCTCTAGGTAGTTTAATGATTATTCACGACTTATACACGAACCAACAAGATGGAGGAGGAAGAAGTATTATTGATAATTCCATACCTCCTAACACATTTCAAAATTTAGATGCATTTGTAAGAGGTCAAGGTGTTGTAGAAAATCCTGCTCTTAATAGCTTACCTGAATTAAATACTCAATTACAATTGTCATGTGCATCGGGTTCATGTGGACCTAATGTTTACACCTCATACACTCCAAGTCCGGCAATAAGGGCAAGAGTAACTGGTTTCCCTGCCCTTGGTATCAAAAACGGTAATAGTATTGCTCCATGGCAAGGTGATACAGGAAGTTATCAAAGAGCAGTAATTCCTACATCAATGGCTGGAGGAGGCTCTAACTTTCAATATATTACTAATCCTAGAACAGGCAAAGTTCATGATATAAATAGTAAACAAGGTAAAACTGTTTTAAATAACTATGTAAAATCACTTAAATAAATATACTTAAATAATAAATAAATGATATTAGATGCTATTTATTTATTAATTTTTAACAATCTTCAATGTTTATATACAAAAGAATATTTTTTAGAATTCAGTCAGACTATACTACTACTATTAACAATTTACACAGCCCCTATAATTATTTTCGAATCAATAATTGATTTATCAAACATTTCATTTATAAATAATATATGTAATTTCATATATAGATATTTGTATTTTACCCCCAGCTATGGAATTATTTATATTCTCCATAATTCAAAATTATCTAAGCTTCTTGAGAAAAAATATATTCTTCAATCCAATCCACATCATTTATATTTATCAATCTTATACGGTTTTACTTATATTTTATGTAGTATAATAAGTGCCATCTTTATCAATTTAAGATACTCATTATATCTTTGTGATACGGTAGGATTAAGTTTGTTTTATAGTGAAGTGGCTTATTGTTATATGGACAATTCTTTGTATTATTATAGTAATAGACTGGATTTCTATAACAATAATTATAAAATATTTATCATCTGGGCATTAATTACATCTTTAATTATTAATAATTTTCCAATTACCTTGTTTATTCCGGGATCATATGTAGTAACAAGTTTTATTCAAAACATTTTTATTAACTATAAATTTAAAGGATACGAAGCAGGAATAAATTCAATGAATTTAATGTATTTATTTGAAAAAATAGTTAATATGCTAATAACTTTTATATCAACGTTTATTTTTTTTTCTTTCCAAAAAAGATCTATTATTAGTGAGCCTATCTGAGTTTCTATAATAAGCTAAATTATCAATATCGTCTGTTTTTTTGATATGTTCGGCATAGTTGCCATTAAATTCAAAATTCATATCATTTTTTTTTCTTAATTCTGGTTTGGTATCAGTAAAATCTACATAACCCATTTTACCTCCCTGTGTTGGATTATTAATATCCATATTTGAAAATCTTTTACTAAAAACATCTTCGGCTGATTTTCTATTATCATCATGCTGGACATTAAAATATGTAGGATTAGAAAAAGGCTGTTGCGCCATTTGAGAACTTAGAAAATTTCTATCAAAGATCTTTTGATTGTATGTTTCATTATTTTTAACAAAGGTGTAATTAGTATTAAAAAGCTCTTTGTGTTGATTATTCATATTATTTAATATTAAAATAATATCAAAAATCTAACAAAAAAATAGTCTATTATTTTATATGAAGATAAATCAATGTATATTCGGAATTGTAGCTATTGCTATAATTTTACTAATGCTTATGCCAAGACAAACTACAGAAACTTTTGTTAGCGTTGTTCCAGCTCAACCAACAAAATGTTTTGATTGCGAAAATCAATTACCTGATAAAAAAAAATATTTATCGGGTCCATCAAAATGTTTCTCCTGTGAAAAAGATATATTATCCAGAGGCCCTGGAAGTCTTCCAGGATTAGCTCAACCATCAAAATGTTTTTCATGCGAACAACAATTATTACGTTAATTAGATGTATTCTTTACTAATTTATTATTAATAAAGTCTCCAATTCTTTCACCTACATCTTCGTCGTCTTCAATATTATAAACACCTTGGGGTTCTTCATTACTAAGATAATATTGTTTTCTCTTAATTTTTATTATTTCAAATTCAACTTCATCTTCTTCGTCACTTCCCTCTTCTTCCTCTTCTAATTCCTCTTTGTGTTCGTCCTTTTCTCCATCACTTTTCTCTGATTCTACTTTATCTTCCTCTTCGTTTTCTTGGTCATCCTCTTCCTCTTCCTCTTCAGCTTCTACTTCATCTTCCTCTTCACTTTCATCTTTATGTTCTTCTACTTCATCTTCCTCTTCACTTTCATCTTTATGTTCTTCTAATTCATCTTCCTCCTCTTCATCACTTTCTTCTGGTTCTTCATCACTTTCATCTTCCGCGTTATTGTTTTTATTTTCATTTGATTCGATTTGATCTCTTTTTTCACCCGACTCAAGACTATCAATAAAATTTTGAATTTTAGATGTTCCAACATTTGCGTTTTTAGATTCGTTTTCTATAGATGGCACTTCAATAAGGATATCCTCTGTTGAATTAATTTTTACTTTAGTTAGTTCTTTATTTTCACTCTCCAATTTACACAGTTTACGTTTAAGTGTTATAATTTGGTGATCTTTATCTGATATTTGTTTACTAAGATTTGATACAAAAGACACCTTTGTTAAGTCAGCCATTTCTTGGGATATTTCTTCTAATTTTAGGTTTAAGCTATCATTTGTTTCTTTAAGACCTGAATTTTCATTACTAATTTTTTGAATTAAAACAACACATTTATCAAGGCTATCCTTGAGTCCCACTACAATTTCAGTTAATTCATTGGTATAATTTACTTTATCTGACATCTTAATAAATATATATTAGTGTCTTTATATATTTATTAAATAAATTGTTTTCTAAATGAATCTAATGCATTAAAAGTTCCTAAAGCTGTTGATTTGACTATATCAACTACCTTTGATATCTCGTCTATAGGTATTGATCTTACAAAAGGAATCTCATCCTTATTAGGATAAACTACTTCGTCCCAGACATGAAGAGGTCTTGCTACAACTGTTGGATCCATAATATATGGCTTACTAAGTATATCAGATGCGTTAGCCATATCACTTATAAATTCAGTAAAGCTTCTTCCTCTTTGAGTCCATTTATTTATAAGATATAAATTTGTCATTAGTGTGTCCATTAGAGGAGGCAATGCTGGGAAAATTTCTAAAGCGCTTATATATGCAAGACCAAATTGTTTTCGTTCTATATTTAAAAACATACCTATTATATCTGTTCCATTCTCCAAAAAGTATTCAATAGGTGTTCTTATAAGAGTCAGTGGTATTTCAGCAGCATTAACCGCAGCACCTAATCCTGGAACTACTCCTGCTACTTTAAGAGCGGCATCTAAACCTAATGGCAATAGTGTAACAAGTGGTTGTATAAATATATCACAATTATCAATAAGTAAAGCAATAATATCAAGTGGTATTTCAAAAAATATTCCTATTAATGGTAAATTCTCTATCATATAAAGTGGGAAAAATACCCAATTAAAAATGTAGTTAGATAATTTGTAAGCTATTTCAGGACCTTTTATTATACCAAATTTAACAGCATCTATAAGTATAGTAGGTATTCTTAAATCTAAAGATAATTTATTAAATCCTATTTTCTCTTGAAGTTTATCAACTACATCTAAAAAGTCATCTATTTTAAAAAAGTTTTCTATTTTTGTAATTACATCAGACTTATATAAATCCTTTACAATATCTTTAGCATCTGTATATTTTTTATTAATTTTTTTACCAACATATGATTTTTGAAATCCATCAGTTATTTTTGTAGATATATTATTACCTAATTCTACAACCTTATATTTTACATTACCTGCCACATTACTTAAATTTTCAATAGCAGCATCTTTAGCTGTCTCAGCTGTATTAACAACTACATTGTCTTCATAGTAATCTTCTCTTTCGTAGCCACCTTTTTGATTAATTGATGATACAGATTCGTAAATAGAGTCGTAAAAATTAACAAGTTTTTCACTATATCTTTCTACTATAAGTTGCGCGACAGCCTCATTTACAAGAGGCTTTCCATAAGGATCTTTAAGATTTGCTAATAATTTTATTTTTGATTCTTTAGAATCAGGTGCTTTAAGTATTAAATAAGTTTTATGAACAAGTAAATTTAGGGCATTTAAATCATTGCTTATATCGTCATAATTAATTATGTGTCCATGTTCATAGTATCCTGCTTCTATTAATTGTTTATAAATTTTTCGTAATCCTGAATACCTTCTATCAACACTTGGATTAGACATTTAATATACACAGTTATAATTATTTAAAGTATTTAATTAAATATATGATAACATGCGACAGTGCAATATCTGTATATTAATACATGATAAACAGCCTAATTTAGAAATTTTACAAGATTTTCTAAAAATGTTAGAAGAATTAAATGCCAATCCAAAAATACTTTATACTATAAATATTACAGGAAATGATATAGATATTAGTAAAAGTATTCCTAATAATTTAGAACATCGTGTTATTAAATACAATAAAGGAATAATCAATGATATTTCAGAAGATTACGATACAGACTTACCTATTTATTACATTGAATCTCATTATGATTTAACTAAATTAGGTAAGATAATTCATAGAGAGCTTGAAGATAAGCCTATTTATATTAATGAAACATTTGATAAATACTCATATTACAAATTATTTTATCTACCTTATTATTTGGTTAAAAATGACACCGAAATAGATATAGTAAAATTAGATGAATTAGCAAGTCAACAAATACTTGATAATCTTATTAATACTAATTCTATGACAAGAGATCAATTTGTGAAGTATAGTAACTATATTACTAATAACATTATTTCTTTGTTTTGTGAAACACTAAAAAACGATAATAAAATAGTAAATTTGAACATAGCTGATTATTTTAATGAAAATACATCCAAAAGCAATCGTTGGTTAATTAATTACTTTTTTGGAGTAACTTACTACAATTTAGATAACTATAAAAAAGCAAAAGAATACTTCAAAAACTGTACATCTATATACTCCTCAAAAAAAGAAGCGGTTTATTTTCTAGCAAAAATAGACTTATTAAATGAAAGATACAATAGTTGTAAAAGCATTATAAATAATTTTAAAGATAAATGTCACCTAAATATGTTTATAAATAATGAAATTTGTAATTTTCACTATGAGTATCTTAATATACTTTTAAATCTTAAAATTAATGATAATTATCAAGGTCTAAATATAGCTAATAAACTAATTAATTCAGAACATTGTCCTAAGCAGTATAGAAGGATAATTTTACACTATATTGATAAACTTCAAGAATGTAAAAATAGCAATAATATTGATAATATTGACTTAATTTCAAAAATAACTAAATTTACAAGTCTTAATTATGATAATTTAACAAATTATAAAATTGTTAATGATGATATTACAATGAATATTAAAAAAAATGATAAAAACTTAGAAATAATTTCAGGTGAAACTACTCAGTTAATTGATTATTCTGATAATGATATTTTTTCATGTGTATGTCATAAAGATAATAAATTATTAATTGTCAATTCTATTAGTCCTTTAGTAATTAATAGTATAAAAGATTGTAAAATTATAAAATTACTGGAATATAAAACTGACAACTATTTACAAAATTATAAATTTATATCAAAGTTAGTTCCTTATAAAAATGCCTACATAGGTTTACTCGCTTTTAAAGACGGATATTGCAACTTTAAGGACAATCTATATAAAATACTCGTTTTGGATAGAAATTCTTTGAAGCCTATTAATATAAGTTCGTTGTTTAAAATAAGTCTTAATTATGTTAGAGATATATTTATTGTTGATGATTATTTGCTTTTACTAGGAAGAAATACCCATACTTTTATATCATTATGTGACTTTTACATGGATGAGAATCTTGATATAGATTATGCTCCTGAAATTTCACTTGAAAAAATTGAAAATGTAGGTGTTAATGTAAATTGTGTGGATCATATCATAGATAAACAACAATATAAAAACTATAACATTAACATGGGTAATAGTAAATATGATATTTTAATTGATTTTAATACTAATACTATTACTAATTGTAAAAGTAGATTTTGTCAGTTAATTAACAGATTTGTATATTTTCCCACGAAAGATAATATACAAGAAAAAACAGATACTATATCATTTTATTCTTCTAAAACAGATGTTCTTTTGAGAAGTTTTTTGGACAATAAAAGTGTATCAATTAACGAAGATTACAAAAAAGCAGAATATTTAATTATTACTACGTTTGATCTTGAAAATATGTCATGTAAAGAACTATCAAATATAATTAGTAACAAGACACTAATTATTACTCTATTAGAAGAGGAAGAAGTTAATAATACTATAAATATTAAGTATAAAACTAACCAATACCTAAATAAGCTATTTTTGTTTAATATCGTTAAAAATGAAGATTACATGGAATTTATATATGAAAAAATAATTCAAGATGATCAATATAAAATGAGGAAAGAGTATTTTGATGTTGATATTAAAAACATCTACAACCATACAAATTTATTTGAACTTGTTATTGAATTCATAGATTGTGAAGAAAGTATGGATAAAAAATTAGATATTTCAGAAACATCTAATGATTATAAGATTGAATTAATGAATAAGCTTCATAGAAAAACTGAAAATACTTGTATAATAGAAGTTCTCAAATACATCTTATTACATAATCAAGATATCCATATATTTAGTGAAAATGAAGAAATAGATGAATTAATTTATAAATTAAATATCCTAGGTAATTTTTATGTTCTTGATAATGTTGATACAGAGAGCTACATAGGAACTAAAAATATAATTATTTTGAATAACTATGATAATTTTAAAAACTGGCAACATCTTTATAATAAAGATACGTTGATTTACGTAATCAATTATAATAAAATTATCTACTCTTCATTAACTGATTCATAAATTTCACTATAATTTCTATGAAATTGATTATAGTCTAATCTATAACTTAAATTATGTTGATATCATTATATCTTTTATATGTTTTATCGTGTATCCTTAACAAGCTGATATTTTAGATTATAATTAAGATAAATATATTTTTATATATAGATAACTTGATTTAATTAACTAGATTATTAATGAAACCTGAAATACGTATAGCATCAATAGGTAATGTTGATTCGGCGAAGACAACTACAATAAGTGTTATAGCTAACGAAACATTGGATGACGGGCGTGGCAAAGCGCGAAAAATAATCCTAAAGCATCCTCATGAAGAATGCACAGGTAGGACTTCTTCTATTACACAACATTATATGGAAACTCCTGATAAAATTTTTGGATTTATAGACTTAGCAGGACACGAAAAATATCTTAAAACTACTCTAACAGGATTGAATGGTTGTTTTATTGACTATGCTATGGTGACCATAGGTGCTGATAGGGGTATTATTGGTATGACAAAGGAACATTTAACTTTGGCCATAGTTATGAAACTTCCTATTTTTGTAGTTATTACCAAATTGGATATAGCTACTGAGCATAAACTTGGAAAGATTCGTAATAGATTAGCTGGAATTTTTAAACATCCTCTTGCTGGAAAAAAAGAATTACTATTTATAAATAATGACAATATTAAGTCTATTGGCACATCTACGTTACTTAATGAAAGTATAGTTCCTGTATTTGAAGTATCTAACGTTGACGGTAAAAATATAGATCTTCTGAGAAATTTTATTTTCGGACTAAAAAAATATAAGGAGATTGGAAATAGCGAAAATAAAAATCCATTATTTAAAATAGACGATATATTTAAACTTGATGGTATAGGAATAATTTTGTCTGGAATAGTGCAGGATGGTGCTATTACAAAGAATCAAAAGATGAATTTAGGTCCATTTAATGGTAAATTTATAGAAGTAGTAGTAAAATCAATACATGATAACTTTAGAAGAGAAATTGATACCTTACATAGTGGGCAATGTGGTTGTATTAATATTAAAGTTGTTAATTCTAAGAAACATAATCTAAAAAGAAATCAAATTAAAAGAGGACATATTTTAATTGCCGACCCATATTCTATACG
>MDTG01122264.1_pt1 | contig 10014 bp, 7 predicted proteins | sample 811421 | NCBI WGS metagenome assembly MDTG01 (sample SAMN05326645, study PRJNA326480) | marine metagenome | isolation source: seawater | place: Pacific Ocean: South East | collected 2011 | reverse complement strand
TCAGTATCGACTAGAACAAAACGCGATATAGCCCCAAATTTAACAGGTATTGCCCCCCCCCTGCCACTCCGGGAAAGAGCTGTTGTGCCCATAGCAGCACCGGTCATGCCACGCTCTCGCATTTCAGAGGTTTCAAAGGTAACCATCTGCTCCTCAGCACCCGATTGTGGGCTAACTCGCCAACCCTCATTTCCAGCAACAAAATAAACCCATTTTCCATCTGGCGAAGGAATGACAGACCACTCAGCCAAATCTTCTCGATCTGTCAGTTGGAAGACGCTCTGATCGGATTGACTCTCTGCAAAGATCTGGGGACTACCTGTTTTTTCAGAAATAAAGTAAAGCCAATTCATTCGATCATCGTAAGCTGGAACGAAGAAGAAAGGATGATGATGGATTGAAGCACCACTTGTTACTTGCCTAATCGACGAAACTGGTCCTAGGTCATCCGCAAGAGCCAATCCGCGGGATTGGGGGGAATGGGCGACCTTAACCATCGACAGTCACTTCCCATTTCAAAATCGCAGTTATATGATTTCGCATTTCGTTGTCAGCTTGCATCCCCAAAACCCAAGTTCCTGCAACCAATTTAATGCCTTCAGCCGCATCAGTCTGGGAAGACGTCAAATCGATAATTACAATAATCGGGAACGTTCCCGATACCGTTAACCATGATAGGTGAGTCGTAGTTTGTCAACGAAAACTTGATGTGGCACAGATTAGAATCATGTGTCGCATCAACTAGATCAAGCCGTAAATGATCTATTTTGCACCATCAAAATCGCAGGAATAATCTGTTGCGTAATACAGGATAAAAATAATTTATTACAAAGCTTTTTTGTTTTAGCTATCCGTCAGAAAACTGAACAATCCTTAGGGGCGATCATACCCTAGATCAGAAGCAAATCCTGATAATGATATTTTGCAAATCCAGCAGGGCTCTTAAGTGCGAATCTCCACCAAGTCGATCAAGTTATCCGAGCAGATGATTTGCGAGGAATCAATGTGGGGTTTGCATAACGTAAGATCGAAGCAGCATCTGTACCGTTAGCCAGCAAGTCCAATGCCTGGTGAGCAATCCTATCAAACGGAACGCGAACAGTGGTGAGCGGAGTAGGTAACATGCTAACGAGTGGGATATCATTATAGCCGACCAGAGAAACATCCTCCGGAACCGATAGACCTAATCTTTGGATGGCGGACATCGCTCCAATAGCGGTGTAGTCGTTTACTGCAAATATAGCGGTAGGCCTGCAATCTTGTTGCATCAGCTTTTCCGCCGCCTCAGCCCCCGACTCGATTCCAAATGTAGAACGTACAATCCATTCCGGTTCTATTTGTAAGCCTGCTTCCTCTATCGCTTTTTTAAAGCCTTCTCCTCTCAGTCGAGCGCTTGATGCATAGCTTGGTCCCGCAATTAAACCGATCTTGACATGTCCAAGATCAATCAAATGACGAGTAGCTAAATACCCGCCTAAAGCATCTTCCCCTACTGAAGACGGACTTACTCCATCGGTTCGCAGAGCAAGCACAAAAGGCAGCTGCCGACTAGCAATCTTCTCTAAACTATCACCATTTTCACGTGCGGTCGCAAATATTAGCCCATCAACGCCTCTATGCCGCAATGCGTCAGCTGCTAATTGAATAGATCCAGGTAAATCATCGGTGGTCGCAACAATTGCGAACTGACCCATTTTAGTCGCCGATTGTGCAACTGCTTCATAAAACATTGCCATCACAGTATCGGTTAATCTGGGGACAATTACTCCTATCGTATTAGTTTTCCCACGACGTAAACTGGCTGCAGAAACGTCTCTCACGTAGCCAAGATCAGCTGCAACTTTCCGAACTTGCTTGGCGGTAACGTTCTCAGACCTTGGTAGTCGTTCGTCTAAAATTCTAGAAACTGTGGACTTTGAAACGCCCGCTGCTGCCGCTACGTCGTGTAAAGTCACCCGTCCGCTGCCACCATCGCTCTCTGACTTTTGCATTTTATTCCTCAACACTTGGCCTCTCGGAACACCTAGTTCAAAATAGACTAGCTCATGACAATTTAACAACATCGGTTTTGCATATTTTCAATCAATTCTCAAGTCAGAAAGACCAGACGCTACATGCGTTCTGGCCATGAAGAATACAAAACTAAGGCTATCAGTTTTGTAGAAGCAGGTTTTCAATATTGAGTATGGAAAATTTGCAAATTAATTTCAAATAGCAGAGAGTTTTTAATGTAAGATTCTGTTTTTTATAAATTTTTTGTACTCACCAACAGGTTTGAGATTTTTAACTTGAGTTAAATTCTTTCTTGTATCCAGTTTTCTTGACAACTTTTCTTATCTGTCACATATTTTTCTCAGTAAATTTAGGAAGGAGTCAAGCATGACGCCGGACGAGATAGCAGCCGAAATGAATGGCGCTCTAACACCAAGAGAAGATGGCCTATGGGCAATACTACCAGCACCAACCATTCAAACCCATGCTTCCTTTCTGGCGACATTGCCTGATGGTTCACTGGCTTGTGCCTGGTTCGGCGGCACCCGAGAGGGCAAATCAGACATTTCAATTTACGCCTCAATTCTTGACCAAGGATCAATGCATTGGAGCGCAGCATCACGTCTTACTGATGACCCTGAGCGCTCTGAGCAAAACCCAATTATTTTCAATGCACCAGATAATCAGTTATGGCTATTCAACACCGCCCAGCCGGCTGGAAATCAAGACGAGGCGCGCGTTTTTATGCGACCTATCTTCCGTGAGGGCGATCATCTCGTCGCTGGAGAGAAGCGCGATACTGGGCTACCAAACGGGAGCTTCATTCGCGCCCAGCCTTTCGTGCGCGCTGATAATGCTTGGGTACTGCCTATATTCTGTTGCAACTCACGCCCTGGCATTCGCTGGAGAGGCGCCTTCGATAGCGCAGCCATTGCTGTAAGCACTGACCATGGCTCGACCTGGTCGATTTCTCATATCCCTAACTCTCCTGGTGCCGTACATATGTCGCCCGTGTCTCTTAAAGAGACTGAAATGGTAGCCTTTTATCGCCGTCGCCAGTCTGATATGGTGCACCGATCTGAAAGTAATGATGGCGGACATAGCTGGTCTTCTCCAGTCCCAACAGACGTGCCCAATAATAATAGTTCGATCGGCGTTGCAAAACTTGCAAATGGCGTCATTGGACTGGTCTGCAATCCTATCTCGGCAGCTGAATCCCAACTTCGCCAGACTTCCCTTGGCAAAGAACTAGAGGAGACAAGCGTTAGGCTAGAAGAGGTCCAGGAAGGATGTAAACCAATCTGGGGAGTGGAGCGCGCGCCGCTTGCACTTTGTATTTCTCACGACGGCGGGCAAACCTTCCCAATCAGGTATGTTATCGAGGACAGTGCGGGCAGACCGTCCAATAACTCGATAGATGGAAATAACAAAGAATTGTCTTATCCCGTAATGCTTCCAAGAAATGATGGCGGACTCGACATTGCCTACACGCTGTACCGCCGCGCCATCCGTCATGTGCGGCTTGACGCAGTTGTCATAAGCAGCCTAATCACCCAAACTGGATAAGGAGCAACTCTATGTCCAAAGTGGAACGACTAATCACTATTCATCAGCCTAAGCGCTTGGAATTTGGTGCTGGCGCTTCTACGAGAGTCGGAAAGCTGGCGGAAGGCTTCTCGCGGCCTATGGTAGTCACCTCTAACCAGACTGCACAATATTCCGAGCGACTTGGATTGCTCGGTGAGGTGCTGGTTGTCGATAAAGTGCCACCAGAACCAGATTTGCCAGCACTTGACCGGTTGCTGATCGCTGCTCGCAAGCACCGCCCCGACCTAGTCATCGGTTTAGGCGGAGGGTCAGTGCTTGATGTTGCCAAGCTGGTGGCAGCGTTGTGGAACAAAGACCAGACAATACACGACGTGGCCGGTCCGAACAAAATTTCAGGCCGTGATACATATTTATTTCAGGTAGCCACCACTGCTGGTACTGGATCGGAGGCTGGAATCCGTGCGTTGGTGATTGATCCAGTTTCCAACTCCAAGATTGCCGTCGAAAGTCCTCACCTAGTCGCTGATCTTGCGGTGCTCGACCCAGAACTGACCCATTCAGTGCCAGCGGCAGTAACCGCCGCTACTGGCATCGATGCAATGGCGCACTGCGTAGAGGCCTTTACCAACATCCATGCACATGACCTGATTGATGGCTATGCACGCATGGGGTTTAGCCTGGTAGGTCAGTACTTAAAACGCGCCGTTCAGAACGGAGGAGACCTTGAGGCGCGTGCTGGAATGATGCTGGCATCATACTATGGCGGTATTTGCCTTGGCCCAGTCAATACAGCGGCCGGTCACGCACTCGCTTATCCGCTGGGGACACGGCTGTCATTGCCGCATGGGCTGGCCAACGCAATCATTTTTCCACATGTCCTTGCCTTCAACTATCCAGTTGCGATGAAAAAGACTGCTGAGATCGCAGATGCGCTTTCCCTAAAAAACGCTAATAGTCAGGGTGCGTTGAAAGCCGCTGCATTCGAATACTGCCAGAGCCTAGGTATCGAAATGTGCCTGAGATCGCATGGTGCTGAGAAAAGTGATCTCGCCAACTGGGCAGAAGAGGCGTTTGCAATCCGGAGGCTAATGGATAACAATCCGCGCGAGATGAGCGTTGAGGAGATCCACGGTATTTACACAGACGCATTTTAACGTCTAGTGCACCTACATTCCGGCGGTGAAAGGAAACGATGCTCCAAATCAACTCTAAAGGACTTTCGGAACAACTACTTTTATGTTTTTGCGATAATTTCCGCAAGTAACGCGGTCCTTACCGCTTCTTAAATTTATCGAATAAAGGAGAAACACCTACATAGTAGAGAGGCGCTTGTAAAATTCATATCTGCCAATAAACCTTCATATCTGTCTCGAAGCTTCTTCCAGAAGTTCAGCAAGTAAGGTTGGCGTGCCAAACCCACCTGATTTTGTTATAAACTGAATCCTGCCGTATTCAGTCCGAATTTCACATAGTGGCAGTCCCGGTGTTATTTCCGCTCTCACTTTTAATACGGCTATCCCAAATAGGTCCAAAATTGCATCCGCGCTTTCGCCTCCACAAATTAGAAGCGCAGCAGGTTTTTTTTCACGAACAAACCGCACCGTACTCGCTGCAAAGCGGATAGCAGCTTCTTGACCTGAAATTTCTGCTCCGCCATCAGAAATCGATAGAACCCAAGGGGAATTCATCGAATAACTCACTGGCGCTATCCCGTCCGGAGCATCTATAAGTGATGTTCGGTTAGCAAGCACTGCCATCTGCGCTTGCGTTACTGGGTCACGCGATCCATTGGCAATCATGACAGGTTGTTGTAGTCTTTCTACCGCCGGAAACTGAAGGCCCGAAGCGCGTGCAAGAGCAAAGGCAATGCCCCGCGCGCCAATCCACAAGATGCGATCGCCATTATTCTTCACTATTTTATCAAGATCAGCATCCGAAGCCACATCTGGTACCTCAACAACACTTTTAAACTTGCTTGCAACAAGAATTGGCTGCTCTACGCCACTGCCCTCTAGTGCACCCTGCGTGACGTACCGCCCCATTCCAGGAATCGCCGGGCAAGCGATGCAACGGACCGGTTCAAACCAACGAATAAGAACCTCTGTTTCTTCTCTTATGTTGCCCTTTAATCGAGAGTCGACTTTTTTCAACACTACCCCGATCGCCCTTGGATTAAGATATCTCAGCGCACTTTGAATTTGTCGGGCAGAGTCTTTTGCCGAAATTTCACGGCTGGAGGTATTAACCGCCAGAACATCTGGAGCATATTTAAGCGCCTCTGGCACTGCCTCTGGATTGCGAGCAACAACCACGGTCTTGTTTAATCCCGAATAGCCAACCGCCGAGTCGAGCGCACCAGTGATGTCATCAGCCAGGATGAGCGTACTCAATTTCATTCAACTTACCAGTAACTAGCCGTTAATTTTGAATTATGATAAGCTAGCCTGACTTTAGATTGCCAGTTAAAAAGAAGTCTTTTTGTTTTCAGCGTTTTCTTGTGTAAGGTGTTTTAGGTTATTTACCTGTAGGTTAACTCATAAATCAAAATTGCTTCTCCGAGGAGAAAGAGATGCGTAAGAAAATAGTCATCACCATGGGTGACCCCTCGGGCGTCGGCGCTGAAGTAACTGCAGCGGCATTAGCCGAGCGTAATTCAGATTTTCGATCTCAGACTGTAGTTATTGGCGATCGCGACACTATGCAGCGCGCTGCCCAATCTCTTAGCATTGATCTGCCAATCATCAACGCTGGTAGCTTGGGGGATGGCATTCGCGTAACCCATATCCCAATAGATAATCTGCCTGGCCGCTTTGGCGTCCTCTCGCCTGCCTGTGGCGAGGCTTCGTTTCGATATATCGAATGCGCGGTGCAAATGGCTATAAGTGGTGAGGCCAACTGTGTTGTGACCGCTCCAATCAATAAAGAGGCACTCAATTCTGCTGGGCATCACTATGATGGACATACCGGTATGTTAGCACATCTGACCAGATCAAAAGCGTCTTGGATGCTTTTGACGTCGGAAAAGCTGAATGTGGTCCATGTTTCGACACATGTTTCACTAAAGCAAGCTATAGGGTGCGCTACCACTGAGCGAATACTAGAGACCATACGCACGGGCCACCGTCACCTTCAGCGCATGGGTAATGCAACACCGCGCATCGCAGTTGCTGGGATCAACCCACATTGTGGGGAAAACGGTTTGTTCGGAGACGAAGACGACACCCACGTTGCCCCTGCAGTAGAGGTCGCCCAAGCTGAAGGCATTAATGTGCAAGGCCCAGTCTCAGCTGATACAGTTTACTATCGTGCCCATCAGGGTGCTTTTGATTTAGTTATTGCGCAATACCACGATCAGGGGCATATACCCGTGAAGCTCGTAGCATTCGACACTGCTGTTAATGTATCACTCGGCCTACCAATAGACCGCTGTTCGGTTGATCACGGCACCGCGTTCGACATTGCCGGAACCGGCAAGGCAAACCACGAAAATATGCTCTGTGCACTGAAATATGCCGAACAAATGGCAGCAGCAAAACGAGGGTAGTTTGAATGTACAATCAGAAAGAAGCATTTGTAGCTCTGGTAACCTGTTTCAATGATGATGAAACCATTAATTATAAGGCTACACGCGCCCAAGTAAATCGCCAGATTGCAGCCGGAAATCATATCATGTGTGCTGGGACCAACGGTGATTTCTCTGCACTGACTTTTGAAGAGAAGGTGCGTCTTTGTAGCGAGGTTGTTGATGAGGCGGGCGGACGGGCAAAAGTTATTGTGAATGCGGGTATGCCCGCGACTTTTGAGACCAAGCTTCTTGCACGCGAGTTTGACCACATCGGCGTCGATGGAATTGCCGTAATCACCCCATTCTTCATTGCCTGTACCCAGGACAGTCTGATACGACACTTTACATCTGTAGCTGACGCTGTCGAGACACCAGTTTACCTCTATAATATTCCAGCAAGAACGCAAAACCACATTGAGCCAGAGACAGCTCGAACTTTAGCAAGGCATACCAATATTGTGGGGATAAAGGATTCTGGCGGAGCGCAGGAAACTCTGAAAGCTTATTTGAAGGTTAGTCGTGAAGTCGACGATTTTTCTGTTTACTCGGGGCCAGATCAATTAGTGCATTGGTCACTTATAAATGGTGCTAAAGGTTGCATCTCCGGCCTCGGTAATGTGTTGCCCAGTGTTCTTGCTAGGATAGTTGCGTGCGTCAACACAGGTGATGATACCGGGGCAGCAGAAGCCCAGGCCACCTATACTAAATTTCGCACCGATCTATATGAACTGGGGTACCCCCCCGCAATGGTCAAACGTGCCTTATTCCTTCGTGATCACTCTGTCGGCGCATCGCGTCAACCAGCCCTTTTACCAGACCCTGATAAGGACAAAAAGATTGAAAAAATTCTTGATAAGTATGGGGTTTGACCGAGCAAGTTATATTGGCAAGCCCTTCCATCTTTTAATGGGGTAATGTTGTTTGACAAAACCTAGGCCCCTACAGTGATGACTTTTCCTTTGGCTCTTTAGATCGACTCAAAAATAAAATGCCAACACCGTGGTTGTGTTTTCTTTATTCTAAATGAGATTGAATTTAACTCAATCACCATAAAGTTAGTCCATTAACGTTGCCATAAAGACCACTTTCAACTACCAATTTTTTATGGAGTTATCTGCACTAAAATTTAAAGATTTTCGGATTTACGTGGCTGGAAATATATTTTCACTCAATGCTCTTTGGATGCAAAGAATTACTGTTGGCTGGATAGCTTGGGAGCTTACGTCGTCCGCTACTTTTGTTGGTTTTATTGCTTTTATAAATTTTGTTCCGTCGATGATTGTAGGTCCACTCTTTGGGGTTTTAATCGATAGGTTACCTATAAAAAATACTGCAATAGCTACCCAATTTATGCTATTTCTAATAGCTTTAAGTTTTTGTCTTTCATTTAACTTTGGAATTATGAATGAGGTAATATTAACCATGGTGTCTGCCTCATCTGGACTAATTGCCTCTGCTTATAACCCTATAGGTATGTCACTTGGCCCAAGGTTAGTTGGTCATGCCTCCATTTCATCTGTCGTTACAGTTAGCGCCATAAATTTTAATCTTGCAAGATTGATAGGTCCTGCAATAGGTGGGTGGATAATCACTTTTTGGGGTGTTGGTATTGCTTTGCTCACCCAAACACTTTGCTATTTGCCCTTCATATTTGCATTAACCTTGTTAGGACCGCGCGAGCTGGAGTATTCAAATTATAGTAGGGAGCCATTTCTAAGCGCTCTAATGATTGGAATCCGACATGTTTCCAAAAATTCATTTGTAACTCGTGCATTTTTGCTCACTGCTCTTTTTGCGAGCCTAATTCGGGGTACATTAGAAATACTTCCAGTCATTGCGGATGGCGTGTTTAGTAAGGGTGCTGCAGGACTTGGTCTTTTAACTTCTAGTGCAGGGCTTGGGGCACTTTCAGCTGGGTTAGCGAAAATTTTTATGCCAAGTCAGAAAATTGGAGAAATCCCAAATGTCGCTATTTTTACTGCTTTAGCCGGCATTAGTCTTATACCTGTGGTGGGTTTTTCTAATTCATGGGAACTAACCGTCATATGTATCGCATGCCTTGGATTCGCAAATACCGTTTCTGCAATTTCAGTTCAAACAGCGATCCAAATTGACTTAAATGATAGCCTTCGCGGTAGAGTAATGAGCCTTTGGATAATGGTTAGTATGGGCGCCGTCGCCATTGGCGCATTAATTATGGGAGCACTTGCTGATTATATCGGATTACCAATAGCCCTCGGTTTGGCTGGAGGCCTAGGCAGCGTAATTTTAATGATATTTTTTTTTAAAAGTCCAAAGGATTGATTCTCTAAATAAAATCTATGGATGCAGATGGAAACCATCAAAAACCATATTCATATTGCACATTAACACGAAGAGATAGGCTTCCATTTTTCATTATTGAACAGTAACGAGAGTCAGTCCAACTCGAAATCATTGAAGATTCTTCTTTTGAATGATTGAGTGCCGGTATGGATTGCGTTTAGTCACGCGGCTGTAACTCATAGCAACAAGCCCCTTCTACTTAAAAAGACACAGGTTACTCACGGGTGTGCGAGCAATGTTTAAAAGTGACGGCTCCTACTAGAAAAGCATCTCTGGTTGGTTCAACTCTTATATCCGAGCTTTCGAACTTGGGTACAAGAGCAAACAAACACCGTTTATGAAGTTGCTGAGCGCGATCAGCAAGAATATCAGTGTAAACAGTCTCATATTGGTATTCATACAAAAGGTACAACTTGAGTCAATTTTGTGAATAATTTTCACTGATATGACCTTGCTACGCGCGCGAGGCTACACTGAAAGGTTTTTAGGGGACAGGTTAGGGGACAAAAATATACTATATTATATATTCTAAATTATTACATATACTTAGATGTATTTAGTGGCGGACCGAGGAGGATTCGAAC
>MDTG01444919.1_pt1 | contig 10015 bp, 8 predicted proteins | sample 811421 | NCBI WGS metagenome assembly MDTG01 (sample SAMN05326645, study PRJNA326480) | marine metagenome | isolation source: seawater | place: Pacific Ocean: South East | collected 2011 | reverse complement strand
TCTATTGAACGAAGAAAACATTGTAAATAAATATGAAGATAGATTTGATGTTAATCTAATTGAAAAAAACAAATATGATTTTTTAATAAGTTTTGGTTATCGTTACATTATCGGAGATGAAGTTTTGACATTTTTTAAAGAGAAAGCAATAAACCTACATATATCATATTTACCATGGAATAGGGGAAGCGATCCAAATTTATGGAGTGTTTTAGAAAATACACCAAAAGGAGTTACTATTCATCAATTAGAAAGCGGTATTGATAAAGGGAAAATTTTATATCAGAAAAAAGTATCATTTAACAATAACGATACTTTAAAAACATCGTATAACAAATTAATGAAACAAATTGTTACCTTATTTAAAGCAAATTGGAAAAATATCAAGCTAAAAAAAGTAGCTATGTTTGAGCAAGAGGGACCTGGTACTTACCATAGATCATCTGATAAGAAATCTTACCTACACTTGTTGGCGAATGGTTGGGATACACAATTAAAAGAAATTGAAGGAAAAGCTCTGCATGATTAAAATAGGAAATGTTAAAGTAGGTATAGATCATAAGCCTTTTATCATTGCTGAAATGTCTGGCAATCATAATCAGTCTTTCGAAAGAGCTATAAAAATTTTAGAGGCTGCAGCAAAAGCTGGCGCTCATGCGTTTAAGCTCCAAACTTATACCGCTGATACACTTACCTTAGATGTAAAACAAGGTGAGTTTTTCATAGAAAATAAAGATAGCCTTTGGAAAGGAAAGTCATTATACGAATTATATCAGGAGGCATATACCCCTTGGGAATGGCATGAACCAATCATAAAGAGAGCCAATGAATTAGGAATGCTCTGTTTTAGTACTCCGTTTGACGATACTGCTGTAGATTTTTTGGAGAATTTAAATGTTCCAGCTTTTAAAATAGCTTCCTTTGAAAATACCCATTTACCTCTAATAAAAAAAGTCGCATCACTAGGTAAGCCAATGATTGTTTCTACTGGAATGGCAAGTATTGCTGAGTTAGATGAAACAGTTTCAACAATTCGTGATGCTGGTTGTAAAGATATTGTATTATTAAAGTGTACAAGCACATACCCCGCTACTCCAACGAATAGCAATGTTTTAACGGTTCCTCACTTGCGAAAACTCTTTGATTGTGAAGTTGGGCTATCCGATCATACTATGGGCATTGGTGCAGCAATTTCTGCAGTGGCACACCAGGCAACAGTTATTGAAAAACATTTTACATTAAACCGTGAAGATGGAGGGGTAGATTCGGCATTTTCATTAGAGCCTAAAGAAATGAAGCAATTGGCTGTAGAAACAGAACGGGCTTGGCAAGCACTTGGCAAAGTTAAATATGGTCCAAGTGATGCTGAAAAATCTTCTATTAAATTCAGACGCTCTCTATATGTTGCGGAAGAAATGAAAAGCGGAGAGATTTTAAATAAAAATAATTTACGCGCAGTACGTCCAGGGTATGGACTTCAGCCTAAGTATTACGAAATTTTATTAGGAAAAAAAGTTAATCAGAATGTGAAAAAAGGAACCCCTCTAAGTTGGGAACTAATTGATTAATGCATTCTTTTTGATTAATACTTAATTGGAAACTAAATAAACTAAAAAAAGGTTATTGTGGAAACAAAAACAAATGTAAAAATTTTAGACTGTACTTTACGTGATGGCGGGTATTACAATAAATGGGATTTTGATCGTAATGATGTTGACAGGTATTTGACAGCCATAAAAATGTCATCGGTAGATATTGTTGAGCTTGGCTTTCGCTTTTTGCCAAAAAATACATTTATGGGCCCTTTCGCTTACACAACAGATGATTTTATAAACCAATTAAATTTACCAGATGGGCCTATTTATGGCGTTATGATTAATGGTAAAGAATTTATTAGAAATTCAAAGGGTTCACCATCCTTGATTAATAAGTTGTTTCAGCCAAAAGAAAAATCTCCTATAAGCCTTGTTCGAGTTGCAATTGATTTTAATGATTTTTCTGGATCGGAATTAATTGTTAAAGAGTTAAAAGGTTTGGGTTATACAATTGGTCTAAATTTGATGCAGTCACATGGCAAGACTGAAAAAGAGTATATTGAAACTGCAAAAACAATCTCTTCTTGGAAAGTCGTTGATGTACTTTATTTTGCAGATTCTTTAGGAAATATGGCACCCGAGGATGTAAAAAAAATATGTCAATGTCTAAAAAAAGGGTGGCAAGGCACTTTGGGTATCCATACTCATAATAATAAAAATATGGCATTAGTCAATTCACTTACTGCTGCAGAAAATGGTGTTACATGGTGTGATAGTACCGTAACAGGTATGGGGCGAGGTGCTGGCAATGTGTCCACAGAAAGTTTAATACTTGAAATGAATCAGCTTGGATATCATGATGGGAATGCAAATATGATGCAGCCTACAGTAGAAAATTTTACTGAATTAAAAAACAAATATGGCTGGGGATCGAATCTCTATTATCATTATGCATCAAACCATGGTATTCACCCAACTTTTGTACAATCACTATTAGAAGATCGACGATATGATAACCAGCAGGTCTTAGGTGCGCTGGAATTTCTTGCTGATAGAGACTCCACAGCATACAGTACAAATGCTGTTCGTCAGGCAATCTATGGAAACCCAGTGGATGTTGAAGGAACATGGGACGCGTCTGGATGGTTAAATGGTGAAGAAGTGCTAATTGTAGGTGCCGGTCCTTCAGTAGAAAAATATAAAGAGGGAATATTAAAGTATATTGAAAAAGTCGAGCCGATCGTACTTTTTTTAAATATTAATCGTTACCTACCTGCTTCTCTAGCAAAAGCTACGATTGTATCTCATGAAACTCGAGTTCTCTTTGATTCTCAGCAATACCATACTCTAGATCACCCTATTATCTTACCTGAAGCCAGATTAGGTTCACTCATCAAGGATCAACTTGCGGATTTAGAAATTTTAGACTTTGGCCTTAGTCTTGAAGAAAGTTCTTTTGTAATTAATCCTAAAAGCTGTCGACTTAAATGGCCGCTTGCAGCAGCATATGCACTAGCTATTGTTACACAAGCGGGAGCATCAAAAATAAATTTAGCTGGTTTTGACGGATATAACGCCGAAGATCCTCGACAAGAAGAAATGAATGATGTATTTAATAAATATTGTCAATTAAAACAAAATCTACCCGTTGTTTCACTTACTCCAACAACCTACAGAATATCCCAAAGTTCTGTTTTTTCACCTAATATTTAACTTTAAGATATTTGAAAAATATGATTAAATCTATAGAGCATTTATGTTTCGATAAGGATGGCGTATTAATTGATGTACATACTTATTGGAAACATACTATAGAGTTAAGAGCAGATTATTTAAAGAAAAAACTAAATCTTACTTCTTATCAGTCAGATTTTTTAATTGAAGTAATGGGAATTGATTTATCAACTGGAAAAATAAAAAATTCTGGACCTGTCGGTGTTGAGCCAAGACAAGCTATAATAAATATAATACTGGATGCTTTGGATAAAATTTCAACAACTTCAAATTTTTCAATTATCAACGACTTATTTCTTCAGGTTGACGATTATCAACAAAAAAATAAAGATTACAAAATAAATCTACTAGATGGAGTTATAGATTTCCTTGAAAAGGCAAAGCCAAGATATGAAATGACAATCTTTACCTCTGATAGAAAAAAGAATACAGAATTAACACTTAATACTCTTGGTATAGACAAATACTTTAGTGAAATTTTTGGAGGAGATAGTGTTTCTAAGCCAAAACCTAACCCTGAAGGCATAAATAAAATCTGTAACAGAATAAATGTTAGAAAAAAAAATACTTCTTATATTACTGATACATATAACGATTTAATTATGGCTGAAGATGCAAAATTGCCATTTAAAGTTGGTGTATTGACCGGATTAGGTTTAAAAAATGATCTGATAAAAAAAGCCGACCTAGTTTGTAAGAATCTGTATGAATTTATGGAATACATATAATGAGTGACATGTATAATGCCACTCTAGAAATTTTTTGTTTCAATAAAAGTTTTACAATTTCTAGGTTCCATCCAGATAAGCTTATTAGAAGATATATACCTGTTCAAGTGCGTAATAAAAAACTTGTTTCAATAATAGAATCATCCGTCAAAAAAGTAGTATTAGCTGGAAAATGTGCTGGTGGCTTTGTTCCGCAGTCAAAAGATGATGTAAAATGGTTGTTAAATATGAGTATTAAATTTAGTACTTATAACGTTGATTGTGATATCCTCTATAGACCTGCCAATGATGTTGTGGAGTGGTTTGAAAGTAAAATTTAGTTTTCTTTTTGAAAAATCTTAGAACAATAGCAATTGTCCCTGCTCGATTAGAATCTTCGAGGCTACCAAATAAAGCCTTGATAGATATTTGTGGTTTACCAATGATAGTTCATACTTGCAAGAGAGTAGCAATGGCCAAAGAACTTGATCAGGTTTTTCTCGCCACTGATAATGAAAAAATCAAGGATGTAGCAGAAGCTAATGGAATTAAAGTAATAATTACAAGCGAGGACCATTCTTGTGGATCTGACCGTGTAGCTGAAGCAGTTCAAAATATCCCATGTGATATTGTCATAAATGTTCAAGGAGATGAGCCACTTGTTTATCCTGAGCATATTGATGCAATCGCCAAAACTATAAAAGACAATACCGTTATTAAATGCGCATTAGGGTATACCAAATATTCTAAAAAAAATAGCCCCTCAGATATTAAGGCGGTTCTTGATATCAATAGCAATGTAATTTATTGCTCTCGCACAGATCTTCCTAGTGACGTCTATACGCCAGTTGATAACATGAAAAAATTATGCTTTATTGTAGCTTTCCGAAAACCTTTTTTAGCAAAATATGCATCGTGGTCATCGACCCCTCTTGAAAAAATAGAATTTAATGAGTACTTGCGGATTCTTGAAAATGGTGAGAAAATTCGCGCTGTTCAAATAGATGGTGCAAAAATCAGTGTAGATACAGAAGAGGATTTAATTACAGTCCGCAATCTGATGAAAGTGGATAAACTCAAGCTAAGCTATTTACCTAATCAATAATTTGAACAATGGACAGAGTAGCACCAAAGAAGAATGTTGTCTATTTTTTATGCTCTCCAAGCCTAGGAATCCTGGATAATTGGTTGCCTGTAATATGGCAATTAAAAGAAAAGAGAGGTGATTTAAAATTTATTATTATTTTCCCAAGATCTAACTTTATCGATAGGATTAACCTGTCTAATATTTTGCTTATATTATCTGAAAAAATCTTTGATTCTGTTGTATTCAAATCTGATGGAGGTGACTGGTTAGTCGCAGATAATTTTTCAAGCATCAAATCAGTTTATAATTTGTCAGCATTTGAAAAATTTCTTTTAAAAATAATTCGAAAGCTGAAAAAATGGCTGTTTACTAGAATATTAGGCAATGTTTTTCAATTTGGATATAGTTTAACAAGAAGAAATTTGAACAAAAGATATCTATATGACTGGCAATTTGCAAAAAATCATGCTACATGCATTCTTTATGATGTTTATGAAGAATCAAAATCCTATAATTTAGAATTAATAAAAAATTTAAACGATGTTCCTAAATTTTCTATTCAACACGGAATCAACATTGTAGATGGTGGAGTTACGGGAATTACAAAAAAAATATCAAATAGCGGTTTTAGAAAAGATGTAAAAGCATATTTATTTTCTTCAAAGGAGCGTCAATTATATGAGCAAAAATATGCGGTCCACAAGTCATCAATGGAGGTTGTAGGAATACCAAGACATAACTCTGGCTGGATGGATTTTATAAGACAACGCATGATGGAAAAATCTGATCAAATAAACTCACTGAAAAATAACCCGATTTTTATTATTTCAAGGCCTGGTAATACAAATTATCATTCTTATAAACGTAAAAAGAAAGCCTTGGAAGACATAAAAAGATTAGCCTGGAATGATTTAAATAAAAATATAGTCATTAAATTGCACCCTAAAGAAGAAAAAGAAGGAATATATGAAGAGGTATTGGGTGCTGACACATATGGCGATAAGTGGTTCTACTCGGATATTCACCCATTCATTTTAGGTAAAAAGTGTGCTTTTGCTATCAGCTTTTTTTCAGGTGTTGTAATTGATATGGTTGCATTAGGAGTCCCAACAATTGAATATCTTGACCTGAGAGGAATCCCTGAATGCGATAATGAAGATTCTCTTAGAGATAAAATAGGGCACCCTGTATTTAGTTATCGCTACTTAGGTCTGGTTTTAGGGGCAAGTGATTATAAACAAATGAAGGCGCATGCTATGAATATAACAAATGATCGAGAAAAGGTAATTTCAAAACTCAAAGCTAAATACAATGAACTATTCCCTCAAATTAAAGATATAAATGAAAAAATAGCTGAAGATATTCTTAGCAATAGTTTAAAATAAATTACTTATTATGGATAGATTTAAAAAAACGCTTTTTTTGCCAATGGAAACAAAAGCACGTGAGTTTGATTCTAAATTACTTATTGCTCACAAGGCTCTTGAAAAAGGATTTTCAGTAGTAATTGGAAAAAAAGGAGAAGTATACAAACTTGCACGAGTACGTGGAAGTGGTATATTTTTTTATAAAGACCATACTCCTATGTCAACTCTAATGCTTGAAGAGCTTAAAGTCGCTGGCCTTAATATTGTTAATATGGATGAAGAAGGGCTGAGCTGGCCATCTCCAGAAATATATAAAAAACGAATCGATAATAGGGTTTTTCAAATTAGCGACGCTGTTTTTGCATGGGGTCAAAAACAGTATGAACAATTAACAAGATTTTCGCCCGGCCATGATGAAAAAATTCACATTGTTGGTAATCCTCGATTTGATATTTTGCACAGAAAATATCGTCCTTTTCTTATTAATCAAGCAAAATATAATTTATCCGAATTTGAGGAAGGGTATGTTTTAATTAATAGTATGTTTAACTCAGGAAATTGGAATCCATTAATGTATGGTACAAACTCTTACGTTGAACATATGCAAGATAGAGGTCTAATAAAAAACGATGAGGACTATAAATTTTACTCAAAGGTTAGTGAAAATGACGCAAAATTATTTGAAGTTTACGTGTCATTATTAAAAAATCTTAGTAAGATATTTCCAAATACTAGGTTTATAATTCGACCGCATCCTGATGAAAACCATGAAAAGTGGCGAACCCTTTTTCGTTCGATTGACAATGTTGAAATAAAATATAGTGGAAGTGCGGTCCATTGGATTTTGGGATCAAAAGTGTTGCTATTTTCTGGTTGTACAACTGCAATTGAAGCCTGGGCAATGGACAAACCAACCTTGCGCTACGACCCGCTTCCTGAAACCAAATATGGCCCACAACTTCCAAACAAATTTGGGAAAACTATTAAAACGGAACAAGAAGTTATCAAAGAGTTAAGAAATATATTGTCTAGCTCAAATGAGCGTCGATTTAATGTGGACCCTGATTATGTTCAAAGCTATATTAAAAATGGTTTCTCTGCTAATTCAGCTGAAACTATAGTGAATATTTTAGACTCTTTATACATGAACAATGATTACATCAGAAATGAAAGTATATTTTTCCTTGCAGAATTAAAAAAGAATATCAAATTATTTTTATATTTTGATATTAAAAAAAGATGGGCAAGCAGAGTCTTTGGAAAAATAAAGCGGATAGTGGCAAAGACAAATATTGAAAAAGATTCAAAAATTGCTCAGGCAAAAGCCCAAAAATTTCCAGATCTAAAAAAAGAAGAAATTAAAATAGGTTTGAACTCTTTGGATAAAATTATTGATCAAAGCGAAGACAAAAAACGAAAGATACTTAAAATAGCAAACAATACTTACGAGATTAAGAATGTTAATTCTTAATCTATTTGAAAAATTATTTATGAATATTGAGTTTGATAGATTTTTTTCAAAAAAAGTAGTTAGATAGTAAAACTAATACAACTAACATTACGGCTTAACTTAGCACGACAAATAAACAATATTTTTGTGCAATGGAAATAAATGAAACAAAAAGCTAAAATATATTTAAAGTCTAAACCGTTTTTGTATAATTTATATTTAACTTTATTTTATTATCCAGAATACTTATTTCATAGATATTTTATTGAAAAAAGAGTAAGAAGTTTTAAACTAAATAAAAATTGTAATTTTGTCAAACTTCCTGTAAAAACCAATTCATTCTTTGGATATTATAATATTTCACCATTTAATAATGGCGTTGAATTGATTTGGTGTGAGACACCTGAAAACAGAATAAGAGGTGGTAAGTATTCGCCGGTAAATATTATTCATTATAATACTATTTCGAACAAAAAAGAAGTTGTAGCTAAAACCACAGCCTGGAATTGGCAGCAAGGATGCATGCTACAATGGTTTGGGGAATCAGATCACAAAATTATATTTAATAATTATGATGAAATACAAAATGAGTACTTCTCAGAAATTATTGATTTACAATCAAATCAAATAAAACGTATTAGTAAACCTATTTATTCAGTTTCTAATGATGGGAGTTTTGCATTAACCTTAAATTTTGACCGCAATACTATTATGCGTCCTTCTTATGGTTATTTTAGAAAGCAGGCCATCAATCTTCCCCCTGATTCAGATGATGGCATATGGTTTATCGATATTGATAACAATGCAAGTAAAATTATATTAACATTAGATCAATTAAAAAACTTCGAACCAGTACCTACAATGGCAAAATCACAGCACAAAGTAAATCATATTGATATAGCTCCAAATGGAAAACGATTCATGTTTATGCATCGATGGATTGGCCCTGAGGGCAGATTTCACCGTTTATTTACTGCAAATTGTAAAGATGGATCAGACTTGTCTTTAATAACTGGAAATGAATTAGTTTCACATAATTGTTGGATGACAGATTCAAATAATATAGTATCATTCTCTAAATTAAATGATGGTCGTAATAGATATAATAGGTATGGTGATAAAAGAGGATTTATTGAAATTATTGGTGAAAATGATTTTTTAGAGGATGGCCATCCTTCAATTTCTCTCGATGGGAGATGGATGGTTACAGATGATTATCCAGATAAATCTAAATTTTCTCATTTGTACTTATTTGATTTAGCAAATAAAAAAAAGTATATCATCGGAATATTTCATCAACCTTTTAAGTATAGACTTGAAAATAGGATTGATTTACACCCAAAATGGAGTAGAGATGGAAAGTATGTTTCAATAGATTCAGGGCATAGAGGTAGGCGTGAATTTCACGTTATTGATGTTAGTAAAATAACTGGAGTTTAAAAAAATGATATTGCATTACAAGCTGGCAAAGCTACCAAAAAATAAAATAATAATTGATAAGATTAATAACGCAGCAGAAACCTTATTTGAAAAATTAGAAAATTATGATTTGAATACAAATGATGACATTTCGGATTATAACAGACGATATTTTGGTAATTTAATAAGCGATAATTTATCTCTTACTCAAGCACTTCAAAAATATTCATATTTGCTGACCTGGGTTCTTACAGATGTAAATATTCCATTTAAAAAAATTACATTCATGGATTATGGCGCGGGACATGGCATGTTGGCTTTACTTGCTAAGGCTACTGGAATAGGAACAGTAATCCACAATGATATTTATGAACAATCTTGTAGAGATGCTCAATGCATTGGTAGTGATTTAGATTTGGCTGCTAATTACTATGTCCCAGGAGGTATTGATGAAGTTATTAATTTTCGAAATGAGCAAAATATTGACATAAATGCAATTGCTAATTACGATGTGATTGAACACATTTATGACATCGAGAACTTTCTAAATAAACTAAAATTGTTATCAAATTCTTTTCAAAGCGTATTTTTTGCTTCAGGAGCTAATTCATTAAATCCAAAAATTGATAAAAAATTGAGGAAGCAGCATATTTTTTTCGAAAACAACGATAGAGAATTAAAACCTGGAAGAAAACCTACCGATGAAACAAGAGCCT
>MDTG01415538.1_pt1 | contig 10015 bp, 5 predicted proteins | sample 811421 | NCBI WGS metagenome assembly MDTG01 (sample SAMN05326645, study PRJNA326480) | marine metagenome | isolation source: seawater | place: Pacific Ocean: South East | collected 2011 | reverse complement strand
CTCAGCGATCTTGCGTGCGCAGGATTCGAGCCTTTCGAAGGCGTTCTTGATTTCTCTCAACTCCGCGGAGTTGAACAGCCCGGGCATAACCAGGAAACCCTGTTCAAAAAACTGCTCGATTTGCCCGCGAGAGAGAGGTCCTTCCGAGAATCGTGTGTCGAGATTTCGCAGTTTTTTGCTCCTGGTAAATCGCCTTAGCGAGATCAATTCTAGGGATTTCAGCTCCCTATTTTAAATCATCGGTTGAAATCGGTAGAACTGGAGCCATGAATTTTTGTGCGTGATTCGAACAGCGAGAGGCTCGATTTCGGTGGGGTCGGAGTGACCAAATCCTCTGCGCTAATTCTGCAGATGAGCCAGAAATGTTTTTCTAGCAGGGCTGCGAATTAAGAGATCTTTTCTGCAGGGGCAAAAAGTTCAGTGCGTCTTCTCCGTGCAGGTGGTAGGGTTCTTGCAAGTATATGGGCTCGCGCGCATCATCCGAGGAGTCTATGCCCCAGTATGCTGAACCAGGAAAGTCCAATTCGAATTCCACTGGGACTTCGAATGCCAAGACGGATTCTCGATCCGAGGGACAGCGCCGTTCACTGAGGGAAATGGACTATGAATCCGGGGCTGTACAGCTCCGTACGCCGCCGGGATTCAGCGCTCGAAAGAAAGCGAAAGAGCTTCATGATGCGATGTCGGGCTGGGGTACCGATGAACGCGCGATCTTTGATGCTCTGTGGACTGGACGCCCCGATCTGAACCGAGCCATCGAGCAAGAATACCAGCGCGCTTATGGTGAATCGCTGAAGGATTCTTTGAAAAAAGAGTTGGGTGGGAAGGATGAGGCGCGGGCTTTGCGCTTGCTTCAACATGGTGAGTTGAGTCTCAAAGATCGTGTCAATGAGGCGATGGATGGTTGGGGAACGGATGAGGATGCAATCTTCATCAACCTCGAGCGAGCCTCGGAAGCGGAGCTCCTGGAACTCAAGGAAGATTCCAAGGCCCAGTCCCGTCTGCGAGCGGAACTCAACGATACGGATTGGAAGTTGGTCCAGGCCTACCTGAACGGAAAAGGCTATTTGGCTGCGACTTTGAGAAGGGCGATCAAAGGATGGGGGACGGATGAGGCCGCCATGTGGCGTGCCCTCGAGGGTTCTTCGCAGTCTGAAAGGGAATTCGTCTTGAGTCAGCCAAGACTCATGAAGGATATTAAGAAAGATTTATCGGCCTCGGATTGGTTGCGCTGCAAGCGAATGCTCCGAGGCGCGCTCACAAGCGCCGATCGGGTTGAGATTTCCATGGCTGGGCGTGGAACCGATGAAGAAGGGTTGAAGGCGGCATTAGGGGAACTCAGCGCAGCGGACCTGCATAATCTTCCGCCGAATATTGATCAGCTTTTGGAGGCGGAGCTTTCGGGGCGCGACGAGATGGAGTGCAAGGAACTCCTGCATCAAAAACGTCTTGCTCATGACCCTCGATATGCAAAGAAACATCTTGAGAAACAATCAGATGCTTTGGGTTCCAAGGCTCTGGAGCACCCCGGCCGCAGCGTACTGTTGGCGTCGGAGGGGAGCGGGCTCTCTGCAATTGCGAGTATCAAGCTCGCTTGTAAGGGGTGGGGCACCCGTGACAGTGATTTGTGGGGCGTTCTGGCTGCGCTCAATGAGGATGAAGGCAGGTTCATTCTCCAATACAACCCCGAAGATATTCTCGGGGTCATGGAAAAGGATATATCGGGGACGGATTATAAGAGGGCCCTTAGCGCTTTACGGGGTGGTGGCGCAGGGTCGGTCGCTGTGGTTCAGCAGGCGCTGGCCGAATTGGGCGCTGATACCCGCTTGCTCTACGATGCGGTGATTCGAATCCTGGAGCAGGGGCAGGCCTCGGTGATTCTTGGAGATCGTCCGCTGATGCAGGGAATCCGTCGGGATATTGCTCGAGGAAAATACGATGCTGTGGTGGAGGCGCTTCGCACCGGAGTCTTTAGTGGTCGTCTCCGTTTGGCCTATGCGACGGAAGGGCATGGGACTGACGAAGAGTTGCTTTTTGAAATTTGTAAGGACTACCGAGAGGAGTTTCTCTCTGAGGGTGCGATAGACCCGGACGTGGACGCCATCCTGGATCGAGAACTTGCGACTCGTGAGTATTGGAAGGCACTCGATCTCGTCCGAGGACCGGCGGAAAGCGAGGAAGGAAAACTGGCGAGAGCCAAGGAGATTCGTGATCGAGAGCGTGGTGGCTTGAGCACTGCGATCATGGATAGGCTTTCTTCAAAAGGCGTGCACGCAGACGATGCCTGGCGCGAGTATCAGGCGACTTATAATCAAGCTCATAGCGACGATGTTGTAACTGAGAAAGAGCAGACGAAACTTCGTGAAGATGAGGCTCATTCTCTCCGGATGACGGCGGAGTATCAGAAGGCAAAAGCGACCGTAGCTCAGTGGGCCTCTCAAATTGCGGTTGCGATAGTCGGGATAGCGGCCACCATTTTGACGGCAGGGGCTGCGGGGCCCTTTATCGCGGGTCTTGCTGCCTCCATGGGCGGGACCATAGGAGTGGCCGCGCAGGCGATGGTCGCTGCCGCTGTGCTCAAGGTGGGTCTGAAAAAGGCGATTGAGGGCGAGGGCTATGAGCTCACGAGCGCTGAAGCTCTAATCGACGGGATTGGTGGAGCGATTGAAGCGGGGCTCTACGTCGTGGGCAATGTTGCGTCCATACGTATGATGGCGGGGCTCGGTAAGACCAAGGTGGCGCAGGCGGTGGCGCCGGCAATGCGCGCTCGCTTTGGTGATGCGGGAACTCGAATCCTCGCCTTCGGACTTGAAGGCACCATCGATGGTACCATTGGTGGCGTCGGAGAAGGTCTATTCCATGCTTTGGCAGATGAGGAAACCTGGCAACAAGAAATGGGCGGGTTCTTCAGTAATGTCAGCGCCTCTGTTGCGCTTCATGGTGCTCTGGGTGCGGGTGCCGGTGGTGCTGGTAGCATGTTCTTCCGCAGCGTGGGGCAGACCTATACAAAGGTGTTCGCCAAGAACGCGGATTCGACCGCGCGTTCGGCCTCTTCCAGCTTGGGCCCGGCAGACGATATCTTGAGCCGCAGTTCCGGCGATCTCGCCAAGAATGCCGATGATCAGGCGCGCTTATTCGGAGCCGTAAAAGAAACCCACGGAAAAATGCAGCGTGTGGCGAACGAAGTCGCTGAAGAACTGGGCATTCCGCAGAGCAAGATGTCTATAAAGGGACAGAAAGCCGGAGCGGAGCTGAACCAGGACAATTTCATCGCGGGCGTGATGGAGAAGAGCGAGCGCTATCGGTACAAGGAAGTCGGTACGATGACCGATATGACGCGTGGACGCTTCGACCTGGATACCGGGGCGGATGTTGAGCGGGTCAGTCGAAAACTCAAGGAAAAACTCGATGAGGTGGTCGGGCCGGAGAATGTCAGTTTCAAGGCGCCGAGCGGAGATTATAAGCGCTATCATTTGATGGCGCGTGATCCGGACACCGGGGTTTGGCATGAGTTCCAGGTTGGAACGAAGGCGACTTCGGAGTTTTTCGAGGGAATGAAGGTTCGACTTCCCGATGGAGTCAAACTGCACGCCGCGCCTGATTTCCACGTTGTGATGTACGATACCCTCGGGAATATCCATAAGCGCAAAATCCGGCAGAAACTTGGCTTGCCCAAGGGCTTCGCAGATCAGATAGGTCTCCGCGACCTTGAGGCGCGTTATAACTCGATGCTCGGGGAGACAGGCGGCCCCTCTTTTGATCCGGGGAAGAAGGGGGCTTTTTCATCCGCTGAGTTCCGTGTTCGGATGAAGGAGCTCTCCGATGAGATCGCGCTTGTCGCTCAACGCGTCGAGGATTATGAACCGGGTCTCCTTCAAAGGCTGAACACCAAACTGGATAATAAGGTTGCGGGCCCGAAGGTCCACGGCAAATCCACATCGCTCGATAATGACTTCGATGTTCCGGAGATGCCCGCGGGTCCCTCGAAGATCGTGACGAAAGATACGCCGATCCGAAAGGTCCAGGACGAACCTCAACCGGAATTGCGTCCCACGCATTCAGATATGACCTATGAGGACTTCCCAAAGGCGAAGGCTTTCCTTAACGATTCTCAGGGAAAATCGGTCGTGGATCCCGAAACCGTGAAGCAGGGTAAGCTGGGTGATTGTTATTTCATCGCGGGTTGTGCCGCAGTAGCTCGAGCGAATCCCGATGCCATTTCTAAGCTCATTAAAGATAACGCGGACGGAACCTTTGATGTGACGCTACATATTCGGAAGGATCCCTTCGGAGATCCGGTACCGGTTACAAAGACGATCGACGCGCAATTGCCCACGGACACTTCAAGTAGGCCTTTGTACGCAAACGTCGGCCGGAGCACGGATGAGGGTGACGAAATCTGGATGGCCCTGCTTGAGAAACGCCTCGCCCAGGAGAAGGGCAGTTACGATCTGATTTCTGGCGGAAAGATCTCAAAGGGAATGAATTTCCGCGGCGTAAATGAGCTGCTGACGGGACGTAGAGAAGTCCGGATTGATACGGGCCGGGACCCGGATTCTTTGTTGAAGATGATGGATGAAGCCTTGAATACGAAGAAGCCTTTGACGGCTGATACGGTCAATATGGAGGACCTCCCAGATATTCGGTCAGAGGCGATGACGCATAATGTCTTTGGTAATCACGCCTACGCGGTTCGATCCGTGGATTTGAAAAACCGCACCGTGAATTTGCAAAACCCCTGGGGCCAAAGCCATGTTTCCGATTTGAAGATTGAGGATTTTAAGCGCTTTTATCGTGCGATCCGAGTGGGGTCATAAGGACTCTTTATGGTGACTAGCAAAGAGAGAATGGAATGCGCGTAGTATTAGAGGAAACTACCCTTGGTCACCTGGGGGATGTGCCCACAGGAATGGCGAGTATGGGGGTGGGCCCTTATGTGAAGGCGGATGGGAGTGAGGTGCAGGGGATGTCGTGTGTCCTGGCGCCCCTCGGCGAGAGCAATGTGATTGTAGGGCTCGGTAGTGTGGTGGATGTGCAGGGCACTGCGTGGGAAGTGGTGGCGATCGAAAAAGTTCGCGGTGAACCCGGTTTTGTGACGCTAGAATCCTCCATGGGTGAGGGTAAAGAAGAGCTCGGCGAAGCCATCCAGCTCGATTATCGCTATTCTACGGATTGCCCTTCTTGTGGCGAAATGGCTGCCTGGGATGGCAGCTTTGGTGAGCAGCTGGGTGAACCCGTGTTTTCGATGCATTGTGAGAGCTGTGGCAACGAATTTGGTTGGTATGATGGCGCCTTGGCGTCGACTTTGAAGAATTCGCCTCCTTCATTTCAGCCGGGAGCAGGAGCTTCGGGCAAAGCGGAGAGCTGAGCATGAGTTCTGGAGAGAGAGATAAGGGCGGCTTCAGCGATCTCTTTAAGGGTGCCGCAAGTGTGGGGCTTCTTTTTGGGGCTCTATCTCTCGATTGGACAAAGGTTGCGCCTTTCGTTTCGGCCTTTGGTGTCGAACTTAATAAGGACCTCGAAATTGGGGTGTCGTCAGAGGAGAATTCTGTAAGCCTGGGAACCCGTGGAGAGGGGCAGGACTTTGTGCATCGAGTGGCTCGTTTCATGGAGAGCGATGGGGTTTCCGAGGGGGACTTGAAGCAGTTTCTCGTTCGCGCCGCGTTTACGAATTATCAGAACGTCTTCTTCTCTATGGAAGTATTCGCCGAAAAGCCGTCTCGATTTAATTATGTCCTGCGGAGTAATCAGCCACTGGATGTGGGCGCGGCGATGCTTGTGGATGCTGACGTGGATGCAGAGGGCTTGGCATTTTTTCGCGACGCGAGCCGGACCCTTGAAAAAGAGCAGATTCATGCCTTTTTGGGAGCGTACACCCGGGATGGCGTAGGTGTTCAGGCCCCCATATTCAGCCAGCCTTCCGAGCTGGAGAGTTGGGTGCGCTGGAAGCGCTTTCTCGATGCAGGAGGGTTGGAAATCTCGCCGGCTGAACTAGAGGTTTTTCAGCGTCTTACGACGAAGGGTTTCATGGCAGGCCCCTGCTATGATTCTGCTTCGAATTCGCCCGGAGCTCTTTGTTTCTTGAGCGATGTGGAACCAAAGGATTTGGAAACAATGGGGTTTGACTCGGCAACTCTGGAGCGCGTGGAGACCCTGTTGAGGGTATCGGGACGGCGTCGCTTGAGTCGACTTGAATGGAAGGTTTCCGGACCAGGCGATTCATCGATAAGATTTTACTGTGGCTAAAGTTCCTTTTTCTGTGTGAATCTAAATTCACGTAGGGGTCGTGATTTCTTGGAAATAGGAAGGTCGGGATCTCGGTTTGTCTCCAGGAACTGGGGCTGTTGTAGGGAGATCCGATGGCCGAAGCGTTATGTTCTTTCCTTTTTTCTTTGGGAATAAAAATTCGATGGCTCCAGATTGTTCGAATCGTGCCGATATGTGTACTTGAATTATGATGTCTTTAATTTCTCGCGAGAAGGACCATGCGCCCATCCCATAATCATTGCGGTCTAGCCGGGGCGATTCTAAAAGCAGGTCACGGACCCTGGGTGTCTTGGCTTTTGGTCTTATGCTTCTGTTTTGTGGGCTCTACGGCTTTGGCGCAGGGATTCGAGGCGGTCATCGAAGATTCGGACGGTGATGGGATCCCCGATGAGTATGATCTCTGTCCCCAAATCCAGGAGGATCTGGATAACTTTCTGGATACAGATGGATGTCCAGAGCCTGATAACGATGAGGATGGTATCCCGGATTTTCGAGATGAGTGCCCGATGGTTAAGGAATCGGTCAATGGCTATCGCGATGGGGACGGTTGTCCGGACGGAAACAAGTGGTCCCGCCCTGCGAGCCCCGTGATTGATCATACTTTCGTGATCGACGACGCGGATGGGGACCGTGTTCGGGATATGGATGATTTATGTCCAGATGCCCAGGAAGATCACGATGACTTCCAGGATAGCGATGGCTGTCCGGATTATGACAATGATGGAGACAAGATTCCTGACTATCGAGACAACTGCCCTCTGGTGCCTGAACGGGTTAATGGAATCGACGATACGGATGGTTGTCCTGAGACTGAGACGGATGAAGATTCTGACGGCGTAGCGGACTTCAAAGATATGTGCCCCCTGGAACCGGAGACGCCCAACGGAATTCGAGATTCTGATGGCTGCCCAGAAGGGCTTGGTATTCTGCTCGTAATCACGCCTTTACATAGGTCTGAGCGGATGAAGGTTCAGCCGAGTCGGGCCAGTAATGAGCAGCGTGCCGGGGCGGTGAATATGGCTCTTATTGCTTACCCGGACCCAGAATCTGATGGCGTTCCTGAAGATATGGATCTCTGTCCGAACGCCGCGGAAGATATGGATGGTTTTCAGGATGCTGATGGTTGCCCTGATCTTGATAACGATAATGATGGATTGGAAGACGCCCAGGACCAATGTCCCGACGAGGCCGAGGTGGAGAATGGATTTTGGGACTCTGATGGCTGCCCCGATTCAGCTGAAGAGTCTTTGGCGCGTCTTTCTGGTGTGATTGAAGGGCTTCATTTTCAACAGGGTTCTGATTTGATTCAGAAGCGTTCGGATGGGGTACTTGTCGAGGCAGTTGAAGTCTTGTTGGCGAATCCGGTTTTGAAGCTCACGATTACTGGGCATACGGATAACGAGGGGGACCGCGAGAATAATATTCAGTTATCCCAGAAGAGGGCGGAATCCGTTCGAAAACGTTTTCTTGATCTTGGAATCGAAGAAAATCGAGTTGTTGCTCTGGGGCGAGGCCCGGATAAACCCATCGCCTCCAACGGCACCGATGAAGGTCGCGCCAAGAATCGAAGGGTGGAGTTTGATTTCAGTATGAGCGACAATGGTGAGTGATGGAATGGAAGAGGGGAATTGGGGAGCAGTGGTAGTAGTCTTTCTTTGACGCGCGGAGAGCAGTTTAATGCGGAATCATAATTTCTACGGGCTTAAGGCCCTGGTCATAGCCTTGTGCATGGGTGTGTGCTTTGCCTCGACCTCCTACGCGGCAGCTGACCCATGTAAATCGGTGAGCTTCAGTGAGGGGAATATCAAGCTGGGAATCCCGCTTCAGATTGAGGATAACCTCTCGAGCGAGGCGAGCCAGTGTATGGTTTTTCTCGCGAAGCGGATTAAGGAGCAGCGCGAAGTACGCACTGTGACTGTAGTGGCCCGGGTCTCTGACGCTTTGCGTGTAAAAGGAGTAGGACTGAGGGCAGCGAAGGCTTATATGAAGCAACTCGTCGCCGGTGGTGTCTCCGAGTATCGGGTTTCTGCGGTTTCACCAGGGACTGCTCCAGGTGAAAGCGATGTCTTGCTGCTGACCTACACGCAGAAGAGGACAACCAAGCCTATCGCGGTCCTCACTTCGGTACATGGGGACGTTCAAGCTGGAAAGAACAAGGCGAGCCTTGAGCCCGTGAAGAATGGTCAGACGCTCGCTTCCTACACCTATCTCAGGACGGGTTCGGGAAGTTCGGCGGGACTCACTCTGGCCGACGGCAGTCATATTCACCTGGACTCCGATACAACAGTCCTTCTCGGTCGAATGTGGCTGAATGAGAAAATGGATCGAGAAGTTCGTATTAATCTTATTAAGGGGAATTTCGCGGTCGACGTAACCAAAGGTGGCACCTCTTCCAACTTTGATGTGGTGACTCCCAATGCTGTCGCGGGAGTGCGAGGCACTCAATTTCGTGTCTACTACGATGAGAAAGGTATGACGCGTCTTGAAACACTGGATGGAACCGTCGAACTTAAGGGTAGCAAAGGTACGGTCTGGGTAAATCGAGGTCAGGGTTCGCGGGTTCTCGCCGATGGAGCGCCTGAGAAACCGAGACAGCTTCTCCTCGCTGGTGAGCTCGTTTTCCCCTTGCAGGGCGGGGTCTCCGCGGGCGTGGAGCTCAAGTGGAAAGCTGTCAAGGGAGCGGTCAAATATGATGTTCGGATTGCGCGGGATGCTGAGTTCACTTCCGAGATGTTTGCCGCTGTGTCAGACAAGCCTATGTATCGTGCTGGAGCGGCTATCGTCGCTGGCAAGTGGTTTTGGAGAGTCATAGCTGTGGATAAGGACGGCTATCGAGGACTGCCTTCTAAGATTTACTCCTTCGAGGTCAAGTAGGGTCGATGCTGCCTGCAGATCGTATCGAGCGTTCGCTGCTGATTGTGGCGCTCTGTCTGGGGATCGCGCTCATTTCCTTGCGCGTCTCTTTTCCTCAGTTGGAGTTTTTGGATTGGCCCTTTGCTGACGCCTACAGCAACTTCGCGACGGATTCGGCTCCAGATACCGATGCCATAACCCTGGTTTTGATCGATGACGACGGTTTGGTTCGAATGGGAGAGCGGTGGCCGCTTTCACGAAAAACCTGGGGGGATTTCCTTCGTGTCGTAGCTGCACATGAACCCGCTGCAGTTGCGCTCGATGTCTGGTTCGAGACTCCTTCGCCAAAGGGGGCTGCAGACCTGGCGCTTGATGTGGCCGATCAGCTCAATGAATTGGAGTTTGGCGAGAGTCCACAGGGAATGGATATGGTCGCTGGGCTGGAGCGGATGGCTTCGGTTTTGGATGAAGACCGTCTTTTTGCTTCTTCTCTGGCTGATCTGGGGAAGGTTGTGTTGGGGATGGTTTGTGCCGATGGTCGAAAGGATATCGATATCGGTCGCAATATGCTGCCCCGTCCTCTGGATGTGAAGCTGAAGGACCGAGAGGGAGTGCTTCGCTGTGCGAAGTTGGCGGCGAGTATCGCTCCTCTCGCGGTCGCTTCCCATTCTCAAGCTGGTCTGATTGTCCCTCATGATCGAGACGGAAAGATACGCCGCTATCCCCTTGTTTTTGAGGCGGGAGATGACGTTTATCCAAGTCTCGCGCTCGCCGCAGTTATGGCGGGTCGTCGCGATCAGGGTGAAAAAATTCTGAACCGGGCGGCACAGATGGAGTCTTCACGTCCTTTGCTTCGTTTCCAGGAACCCGATGACTTCAGGATTCTGCGTTTTGG
>MDTG01379159.1_pt1 | contig 10015 bp, 8 predicted proteins | sample 811421 | NCBI WGS metagenome assembly MDTG01 (sample SAMN05326645, study PRJNA326480) | marine metagenome | isolation source: seawater | place: Pacific Ocean: South East | collected 2011 | reverse complement strand
TAATCCTAATTATAAAATGATTAATCTATAATATTTGAAATAAATATGAAAATATATAATAGAATACTATATGTTAATGAATTTATGTTATTTATCTATTTATTAATTTAATTAAAATATTAAATATCATTATATATTTAAAAATATAAATAAATAAAATGAATTTTACTTTTATATATTTTTTTTCCTTACTAAGCACAATAATTTTATCGCCAATTTTTTCAAATATATGCGAACAAAGTTTTAAGAATTCTTTAGCTACAATTGCCTCACAAAAAAAATAGGATTTAGAAGAAAGTGATTATTAGTAATTTTTTATCAACCAAAATAAAAAAGTTAATTAATTTTTTTTATAAAAATAAATTTTTGTTTTTCATAATCTCTTTTCCTATAAAATTATTTGATATTTTATTCTTTAAAACAAAAGACGAAATATTATTTTACGGCTATATGGGGAGATATAGCGGGAATGCCGCATCACTGTTCAGATATTGTGTTTCTGAAAAGTATAAATTGAAGCCTATTTGGTTGCTCGATAATAAAGATTTAGTTTATTTTGAAAATAAATTGAACTATTTTCAACTACCTAAAAAAAACTCAGGTATATTCGCACATATAAAATTATTATTTAAAATAGCTAAAGCAAAGGTAATTGTTATAACAAGTGTTGGCGACTTGAGCATTTATTGTTCTCTTTTGTATAAAAAAAAAAGAATAGAAGTTTTATTACCTCACGGCACCTCAATTAAAACTGGTGGAGTAATGGCAAAGCATTTAAATAAAAAACAAAAAAAAATTTGGTCTACAATTTCAAAAAGATTTGATTTAATATCAGTTTCTTCAAGAATTGAAAAATACTTGATTTCATCTAGTCTTAATTTAGATCCAGATAAAGTCAAAATATTAGGTGTTCAAAGAGGAGAATTTTTAAAAAATAATCTGCAAAACAATAATAATTCAGTCAATCAACTGGAGAAAATATTTTCAAAATTAAAAATTGAAAAAAAAAATTTTGACATAAAAAATTCAACTATAGTTTTATATGCCCCAACTCACAGAGATCATTTGCAAGGAGATTATGAATTTACCCTGCTTGAGAAAATTGATGGGTTTAATTTAGAACAATTAAATGAATTCCTAAAAAAAGAAAATATGATTCTTTTTTTGAGAGAACATGCAGAGTCAAAATTAAAACCTCCAAATGGAAATTTAAATTTAAAAAGTAATATTATAAATTTTTCTATAGAAAATTTTCCTGACTTAGAGAAATATTTAAATTTTATTGATGTCATAATTACTGACTATTCAGGAATATTTATTGAACATCTTTTAACAAAAAAGTCTCTCGTATTTGCACTTTTTGATTTAGATGAATATGAGTCTGATAGAGGTCTAATCTTACCCAAAGAAGTTTTATTTCCTGGTTATATATTTCGATCGCAAGATAAATTTATTTATTATTTAAAAAATAGAGAAACAATAGACAAATCTTATATAGATCAAAGAAAACAGCTTCATTCGTTATTTTTTGAAAAAAGTTATGAAGGAGCATGCAAAAGAACAATGGAGGAAATTTATAAATTAACATGAAATTTAATTAAAAAAGATTTGTCATGAAATTAATTTAAATCAAACTAAAACTAATTATTTTAATTGAATATAAAATTAGAGTGAAAAAAATGAGATAGAAAAGAGATTATGATTTTTAGCTATGTTTAGTTGTTTATCATAATTTGAATGATAAAAAAATGAGATGTTTACAGTAACATTGCTTTGTATAATATTTAACTTATGAAAAAAACTATTTTAATTACAGACGTGGTTCAAGAAATTGAAATAGAAAAAAAAATACTTTCACAGTTTAATTTAATTTTTAAAAATATTGACAAAGTTACTAGTAATGAATTTAAAATAATCAACGGAATACTTACAGGTCATTCAATAAATTTTGATCAAAAAACTTTGTCAAAATTTCTAAATTGTAAAGCAATTGTCAGGTATGGAGCAGGTTATAATAATATTGATATTAAAGCTGCCAAAAAAAAAGGTATCAAGGTTTTTAATGTACCTGAATATGGATCAAATGAAGTTGCAGATTTTGCGATAAGTTTAAGCATGTCATTTCTTAAAAACTTAAATTCATTTTATTTTAATATCTTAAATAAAAAAAAAACTAAATATTGGAAATATGATAGTGGATTTATCTATAAGAGACTTAGTACAGTTAAAGTAGGTGTAATAGGATTAGGTAGAATTGGAAAGTCATATGCCAAAAAAATGCAATCATTAGGAACAAAAATATTTTTCTATGACCCATTTTTAAAAAAACATGACAAAACATTTCAAAAATTACATTCTTTAGAAAAAATTTTTAAAGTTTGTGATGTGATATCCCTTCATGTTCCGTCAACTCAAAAAACTAGATTTTTTATAACTAGCAAGCAATTAAGATTTGTAAAAAAAAATATAATTTTGATTAATACAGCAAGAGGTGATTTAATTAAAGAAAACACAGTAATAAATGGATTAAAAAGTGGAAAAATTTTATGCTATGGAACTGATGTTCTTGAAAATGAACCAATAAAGTTTGAAAGTAAATTTTTCAAACTTATAAAAAGTTCTAAATTTCAGTCAAGAGTAATTGTTACACCTCATTCAGCATTTTACACTAAAGAATCATATTATGATTTAAGATATAATACTGCTAAAACGATATATAATTATTTTAAAAAAAATAGTTTAAAAAATTGTGTAAACATATAATCATATTGTCTCTATTAACTATAAATTATTAAAATGAGAATAGTTGCAATTATCCCTGTTAAAGAAATTTCAGAAAGAGTTAAAGGCAAAAATTTAAAAAAGTTTCATAAAAATAACTCAATATTAGATATACTAATTAAAAAACTAAAAAATTGTAAAGAAATTTCAAAAATATACATATCATCAAACTCAAAAAAGATAGAAAAAATCTCAAAAAAAAATAATTGTTTTTATCTACATCGTGATATGAAATTTTGTAACAATGTTACTCCATGGAGTGATGTAATTTATGAAGTTGTAAATTCTTTGCCTGAAAAAAAACAAACAATACTAATGTGGTGCCACACCACTACACCACTATTTAACAGCTATTCAAAAGCAATTAAAATTTTTAAAAGTAAAAAATTTTACAATGATGGCTTAATTTCTGTTGAAAAATTTAATAAATTTATTGTTACGAAAAAAAAAACTCCTTTAAATTATTCTTGGGGTGTTTGGCATCCTTATTCTCAAGACTTAGATCCCCTTTATTCCATTACTGGGGCACTATTTATGATGAGTATAGAACAATTTAAAAAAAATAGATATGTAATATCCAAAAACCCATTTTATTTAGAGACAGAAAAATTTGAAGGTTTAGATATTGATACAGTTGATGACTTTAAAATAGCTCAATTTTTATATAAACATAAAAAAAGTATTTAAAAAAAATAAATTTCTTAACATTTATTTAAATTATCTTTTTATAGCAATCAAATAAAAAGAAACATTTATAGATTTTTAAATAAACCTAAAATTTTAGAACGAATTGAAGCAAATTTTAAAAAAAGATATCCAAAAAATTTACCAAATTCAAATTTCATTAAACCATATTTAAATTCTTTAATAACATCTTTATTAGTCACATCAAAAGAGTGAAGCAGATGTTCGTATAAATCCTCTCTATTTTGTGATTTAAATTTTCTAATCATTCTAAGTTTTTTATTTTTTTTTTCCTTAGCTTCTCTTTTTGTAAAATAATTTTCTATTGCATTGAATGAATTGATTCTGCCTATAGCAGTCCAGTAAGGATTATCAGACAGATCGGTAAAAGTTTTTTCAGCATATTTTGGATTAATCACTCTTTTATTAAAATAATATTGTGTACCTGGATATAAAATCATAAGTTCACTTAGAATCATACTATGAGGATAATATATAAAATTTGCCGTTAATAATTTTCTATTTTTTTTGATTATTGATTTAGTTTTTTTTACGTCATAAATTAAACCACTTAAGTAAAAACTTGAGGAATTGAATTCTTTTATGTGAATTTTTTTTATTTTTTTTTCACCTTGATAAATTGTTCCATTTTTAATGATAATAGTAGATACAAATGTTGGATTATAATCCTTAAGAAATTTATGAAGTGTATTAATATTTTTTTTAATTATAAAATCTTCATCTGATGTGAACATTAAATATTTGGAATTGCAGTTTTCCAGAACTTTTAAAAAATTTTTAGTATATCCCAAATTTTTTTTATTTTTAAAGACTCTAAGATTTTTACAATTAAGACTTTCTAATTTTTTCACAGTATTATCAGAAGAACAATTATCACTTACAATTAAGTTAATATTGTTATTATCTAAAAAGTTCGAATTGTTTAAACTATTAATATTTGAGAATATAATTTTTTCTCTATTATATGTTGGTATTCCAATGGTAATGTTTTTATTACTCATATTTATTATATAATTATAGCTAATCGATTAATATTTATTTTGTTTAGTTATCGTGTCAATATAATTTGAAACTCTATCAAAATAAATTATAACAATCAAATAAGAGTAAATTAAAAAAACATTCATAAAATTAAAAATGTTTTTTGTTAAATCAAAAAATTAATAAGGAATTTTAAATATATATATAAATTAGTAAAAAATAGAAAAATTACTAAAAAACAACTTTTATGAAAAAAAATAAAAATTTTTGGGAAAAATCTATATTGAGTCCCTCAGACAATATTAATAAAGCTTTTTTAAATTTAGAAAAAACTGGGCATCAAATTATTTTTATATGTTCTCGCAATAGAAAATTGATTGGCACTATTACTGACGGTGATATTAGGAGAGGCCTATTAAGGGGCATGAGTTTGAAAGAAAAAATAATTAATATTGTTAACAAAAATCCTATTTTAATTAAAAAAAAAATAAGTCTAAGTGCAGCAAAAAAAATTATGAGTTTCAATAAAGTTCAATATTTACCGATTATTAATGATAAAGGTAAATTAATTGATGTTTACAGTTTGCAAGAGTTAGATAATAGTAACTCTAATGATTATGATGTTGTAATCATGTCTGGAGGTTGGGGCAAAAGACTTTTGCCTATAACAAAAACTTTACCTAAAGCACTGATAAAATTAAATGGTAAAACTTTAATTGAAATAGTGATCAATAAATTTAGAAGATTTGGTTTTTTCAACTTTTATATTTCTGTTAATTATTTAAAAAAAAAAATTAAAAAATATTTAGGATCTGGAGATAAATTTAGTGTTAAAATTAAATATATTGAAGAAAAAAAACCCCTTGGAACAGCAGGCTCTTTATCACTCTTAAAAAAAATTAGCAAAAATTTCATTATTATTAATTGTGATGTGGTCACAAGTTTAAATTTTTTAGAGTTTATAAAATTTCATGAAGAAGCAAACTCGGCAGTAACTATTGCTACGAATATTGTTGAGACCAAAAGTAATTTTGGTGAACTAAAAATTAAAGGTAAAAAGGTACTATCTTTTGAGGAAAAGCCAATCGAAAGAAAATATACCAATGCTGGTATTTATGTATTTAGAAAATCTATTTTAAAATATATAAAAAAAAATGAAAAATTAGACATGAATAACCTAATTGACCTATTGTTAAAAAAAAAATTAAATGTGAACATTTTTCCTATGTACGAAAATTGGCGAGATATTGGGATTAAATCTGAATTAAAAAAAAATATTAAGATTTGATTAAATACCCAAATCTGACTGAATTATACCTTATTTGACTGACAATATTTTAATAAAGATGCTGAATTGCTAGCAAATCTACCCTTATAACCATAAAATAATATTTCATTTTTTTTTTTAAAAAATAAAATATCCATCAATTTAAAGATAAAAGAAACTATAAATTATATAAAATTAATTTTAAATGAAAAAAAATTTTTTTAAATTATCAAATATATTATTATTAGAATCTGATAAAGAAATATTAAATTTTAGATGCTGTAAGACAAATCTAATTGTTTGGCCTATCTTAAGAGATGAATTTATTAAATTAATAATTTCTAAATTATACTATAAAAATAAATTTACTAATTATAATGTAAAAAATAGTTTTTTTAAAAAAATTATATCATTGTATAAGCTTATTAGATTACCTCTCTTTTTTAAAAACCTTTTTTTTAAAATCAAAAAAAAAGATTTAATTTATGTAAAATCTGGATTTGGAAATATAAATTTACATGATAAAATTTTTGATAGAAATATAGATCATTTTATTAATTTAAATAATAATAACCATATTACTCTTTCAAGAAGTAAACAATATTCATTTTTTAAAAAATATTTTGATAATGAGATGTATTTTTTAAGCTTTGATGAGATTAAGATTGATTTATTTTCAAGACTAAAAAAAACAAACTTAGAGGTATCTGAGGAGATTACTATTTACTTAGTAAAAAAAATAAAAAAAATATTAAATATTAAAATTAATCCTAATGAATTTCAAAGATTGGTTCGCTATAATTTATTGAAAATAAATTCAATCGAGAAAAAATTGTTATTCTATAAAAAACTAATTAAAAAAATTAAACCTAAATTAGCTATTATTGAAGGTGCTTCATATTCAGAAAATGCAATACTTAATTATGCCCTTCATAGTTGCGGTGTACGCATTGCTGAACCGCAACATGGTGTTGTAAACAAGGCACATAGTAATTATAATTTTTCATCATTAGTTAGGAATAATAAAGAATATAAATTATTTTTACCTGATGATTTCTTGAGTTACGGTAAGCATTGGAGCAAAAATATCAATGTACCATTTAACAAGCATAACATTGGTTATCCTCACAGATCAAAATATATTGCTCAAAATAGAAAAAAGAATAAAATTAAAAAAATTCTTTTTATATCTGATGGCTTTCAATTTGATACAATCGCGAATTTGTCGAAAAAAATATTTATTTCATTAAAAAAAAATTATGAAGTTTTTGTTAGACCTCATCCAATAGAAAGAGATAGATTAAATAAAAAACTTAAATTTTATAAGCATATAAAAATAGATAATGAAGAAAATATTTATAAATCACTGTCAGATAAAGAGATTGTTATAAGTGAACTGTCTACGGTGCTTTATGATTCGTTAAATATTGTTCCAAGTATATTCATTTTAAGAACAAATAAATCAAAATATGCAATACCCAATCATCCTTTTAATGAAGTAAAAGATATTAATGAATTTATAAAAAAAATAAATTCAAATAGAATATTCAACACGAAAGTTAATTTAAAAGAATATTTTAGTGAAAATTGGAAAAAAAAATATAACAAATTTATAAAAAAATTTGTTTAATAATTAAATATGAAAAATAAAATAGAATTTTCAATATCTGAATTAGAAAATAAGATTATATCAAAAAAAAATAGATATAAATTAACCAAAATAGAAGAATCAGAAATTAAAAAAACTATATTAAATCAAAATATACTTATAAGTGGTGCATGTGGATCCATAGGTAAATTTTTTACAAAAAAAATTTTAAATTATGATTTTAAAAATCTTTATCTTCTTGATAAAAATGAAAATGATCTGGTGGAACTAAATAGAGATATTACATTGTCTAACACTAAAAAAATTAAAAAAATAGAATATATTTGCACAGATATCACATCTTTCAGTTTAGATGATTTTTTATTAAAAAATAAGATTCATCATTATTATAATTTTGCTGCAATCAAACATGTAAGAAGTGAGGAGTATCTTGATTCATTAAAGTATATGTTTAAAACTAATTCAAGCAAATTTTGCCCAAATAAAAAAAATGATCTAAGGATCTTTTTTTCAATTTCAAGTGATAAAGCAGTTCTGCCTCAAAGTTTTCTAGGAATTTCAAAATATTTTATGGAAGAAAAATTATCTGATTTTGCAAAAAAAAATAAATCAGTTTTTGTGTCTTCAGTCAGGTTTGCAAATGTTAGTTTTTCAGAAGGTAGCTATTTAAAATATGCAAAAGAAAGAATTGAAAAAAAAATTTCTTTTGGATTGCCTTTGAAAATAAAGAGATATTTTATTACTCATGAAGAAGCCATCAGTTTATGCTTCAAGTCAATTTTAAAAAAAAATAAAAATAAAATTATAATGCCAAGTGATAAAATAAAAATTGAAGAATATAAATTATCTTTTTTGATTAAAAAATTATTACAATTATATGGTTATAAAATAGAATATTTAAAAAAAGTTATGGCCGTTAAAAGAAATTTATTTCCAGTAGTTGTATATGAAAAAAATTTAGAGGGACAAAAAAACTATGAAGAGTTTTATGATAAAAATAAAAATTATGTAGAATATGATAGGGATTGTCAAACTATGAAAATTAATTTAACAAACAAATATAAGGTGAATACTATTATTCAAAAACTATTAAAACTTAAATCTAAACAAGAAATTATTAGACTAATTCAAAAAAAAGATAGAAATTTCAAACCTAAGAAAAATACGATTAAAGTAAGTGAATTAATATGATTCTTCAGCAATTATTAAGTTTTAAAAAAAAATTAAAACTTAGAAATATGGCTTTGCATACTCCATATTTTGATAAAAATGATTTAAGTTATTTGGAGAAAAGCATTAAAAGTACATTTGTTTCTACGCAAGCAGGTTATTATATTGATAAATTTAGGTCAAAACTCAAAGATATCACAAGTTCAAAATTTTTAATTTTATTGAATTCTGGAAGTAGTGGAATATATCTCGGTTTAAGAACACTAAATATAAAAGAGAAAAATGAGGTTTTTCTTCCTTCTTTAAATTATATTGCAGCTGCGAACGCGGTAAAGTCATTAAATGCAATACCTCACTTTATTGATAGTGATATTAAAAATTTTGGCATTGATATTAAAAAACTAAAATTTTATTTAAAAAAAAACTTCAAATTTAGTAAAAATAAAACAATCAATATCAAGTCTGGGAATGTTGTTTCGTGTTTAATTGCAACTCATGTTTTTGGGATGTCATGTGACATGATCGAATTAACCAAACTTTGTCGAAAGTATAATATTAAGTTAATTGAGGATGCCTCAGAGGCATTGGGTAGTACCTATAATAAAAAGCATCTCGGAACTTATGGAGATATAGGTATTTTAAGTTTTAATGGAAATAAAATTATAACAACCGGAGCAGGGGGAGCTTTTATGACTAATAATTATAATATCTTTAAAAAAGCAAATCATTTATCTCAAAATGCAAAAAAATTTCATAAATGGAAATATGAATATGATGATTTAGGATATAATATTAAGATGCCAAATTTAAATGCAGCCCTGGGTTTTGCACAAATTAAAAGGTTAAAAAAATATATATTAAATAAAAAAAAATTATTTAACAATTATCTAAAAGTATTTTTAAATAATAAATCAATTGAAGTTGTGATCCCTGAATCTAAATTATCATGGAATTTCTGGTTAATTACTATTTTATTAAAATCTAATAGCATTAAGATAAGAGATAAATTAATTTCTCAATTGAATCATTACAAAATTGGTGCAAGACCTGTTTGGCAATTGAATCATAAAATTCAAATTTATAAAAATTGCCCAAAAATGGATTTATCAAATGCAGAACAATTAGAAAAAAATATAATTACACTACCTAGTAGCGCTCATTTTTTAATGGGAGATAAAAAGTAATATGAAAAAAATTTTTATTCTCGGAAGTGGAGGTCATGCTACTTCTTGCATTGATTTGATTGAAAGTATGAGGAAATACAAAGTAATTGGAGTAATTTCAAAAAATCAATCTAATGTGGGTAAAAAATTTCTCAACAAATATAAAATAATTGGGACTGATAATGATTATAAAAAGATATTAAAAATATCTAGAAATATAGTTATTGGAGTTTCCTTTTATAAAAATTTAAAACTAAGAGAAGAAATATTTAAAAATTTAAAAAATGTTGGCTTTAATTTGCCAATTATATATTCGCCAAAATCTTACATATCAAAAGG
>MDTG01129133.1_pt1 | contig 10015 bp, 8 predicted proteins | sample 811421 | NCBI WGS metagenome assembly MDTG01 (sample SAMN05326645, study PRJNA326480) | marine metagenome | isolation source: seawater | place: Pacific Ocean: South East | collected 2011 | reverse complement strand
CGAGAATCTGAAGATCAGTTGCCTGGTATAGATACAACAAATCAATAGGTGATTAATTGGTTGACCTAGTACAATCGGTCGCCGCCTCTTTTCCAACAGATAGGAAAAGTTTTGACTCTGTAATCATGATTTCAAATAGCGTAACAAAAATCAGGCATATAAATGATGTCATACCAAATGATGTCCGAACAACTATTTTGACTAGCAAATCAAGAGTAATCGAATCGTTTGCTGATGACGAAATCACAGTAGAGATGATGGATGAATCACTGTCAACTATCGGCTTACAAATTTTGAACCAGTTACACGACATGATTCTACAAGCTATTGGCGAGGGGCGAATCTCAAGGGGCGAGAAGATTTTAGTTGTACTTGCAGAACCCTTAGACGGGCTTTTCTCGATAGATACCACAATGTTAAACGCCAATAGATTCGCAACCCTATCAACAGAAATTAATGTTGAATTGGAAGTATTGACTAAGGCTATGCAATTAGCACGGCATATTGGTTCTAGAGGCAGGGAAGGGCATTCAGTAGGTGCGTTGTTTGCTATTGGTTCACTGCCCAAACTAAGGAAATTCTCTACTCCCTTGGTGTTAAATCCATTCAAAGGTCATGATGCTGAAAAAAAGAGCATATTACTTGATGAGAATCACGAAACCTTGGCAGAATTCGCTTGGTTAGATGGTGCTATTTTCTTCAACAAAGAAGGAGTAGCCAGCGATGCAGGTAGATATATTCAGGTTCCAGCGGGGACTCAACCAAAATATGGCGAAGGCGGGAGACATTTAGCGGCTAGAGCGATATCTCAACTCGCTGAATGTGCTGCAATTTGCATCTCTTCGTCAGGTAAAATCACTCTATATGTCAATGGTCGTGAGCGGTACAAAGTTAGGCTGAATTAATTATTCTGCTTCCTGTAGTTTGCTCTCAAGCGGATTAAGACCTATTTCGGCTGAGTGTATTCTCATATTAATCAGATGAAGGTCATCTTTCGCTCCTTCAAGCGAAGCAGAGTGTAGATTTCTGTTCACTATTTCCTTGATTCTCTTTATTGACGCCAACCTTTGAGTTTTGTCTTTTGGCCTTAGTTGTTCTCCTCTTAGTGACATCAACCAGTCTTCTAGCGTGCTCTTGCCCCATTCAGGTGCTCGCATCTTTGCTGCCAGAATAATATCCGAGTTCCTATGTCGAAATCTGACCCTACCGTCGCTAATTCTTGTAGCCTGTATGGACCCCGGATTCCAAATATCTAATGGGATGTGCAAATGATGTCTAATTTCGATTCTATCTCGTTGCATGTTGACAGCATCTTCTTTGAAAATAAAATCAGCAATAAGAACACTGCGTGGAAGTTTAATGAAAACTTGAACTCTCTCATCATCTTCAAACCATTCCAACACTTCTAGTGGGTTTTGGCCCCATGTTTCATCGCACCACTCGGCAATATCGTCACGTAGTGGTTGCATGATGACTCCTCATTGTGATTATTCTTCAACTTTGTTCATGTTTTGTTAATATTCAAATTAAGTGAGATTATGGCAGAGCCATGGCAGCCAACTGGGGGACCGTTGATTTCGACTGGTCGTTCATTTTGCTGCTGATACTTTCATGGTATATCTTACTAAGAATATGGGAGAACAACGGCACCCTTGATCGCTGGAATGCTTCTAGGGTGTTTGGGGTTATCCTGATGGTTAGAAGCAAACGTGGATTAAAGCTGCTAGATAAGACCGTGAAGCCTCGAGGTTTCTGGCGATTTTATGGAGAAATATCGCTTTGGGTGTGCATGTTTTCAATGATAATGGTGGGTCTATTGATGGTTATTGCCTTTATCACCGCATTGATGACTCCTCCTCAGAGTCCGCCACCTAGTGCTAGTGAGTTGGTTGCGATACCCGGACTAAATCCAGTTATTCCACTCGGTTGGGGTGCAGTTGCGTTCATTGTAGCTCTGGTGATTCATGAATTTGGGCATGGGTTACAGGCTCGAGCTCATGGAATGAGGATTAGGGCATTTGGCTTACTACAACTTGGCCCACTGCCATTGGGTGCCTTTGCAGAACCTCAATATGAGGAATTGACCAATGCACCTAGCAAAGAAAGAATGCGAATGTTTGCAGCAGGGCCAGCAACCAACATCTTTGCTGCTATTGTCTGTTTAATGTTTCTTGGAGGATTAGCAGGACAGTTCGTTGCAACTGATGATGGTGTACATGTTCGAGGGATTGTACAGGAAGAAGGAGCGTACAATGCAGGGCTAGAACCTTGGGATACCATACAATCAATCGATAATAAAACCGTATCCAATGTCGATGATTTCTACGATATTATGACAGCTTATTCTGCTAATGATACAATAGCAATCACTGTACTGCATCAAGATGGGGATGTCGAGACATTGAATGCAACACTTTCTGATAAGTACGATTATTACTTAGAGTTGGGATGGTCAAAATCCAACTTGGCTGATTTAGGAGTAGAGCAAGGAGATGCGTTCCTTGGCGTTGAGGGTTTGTCAGGCGGAACCGCGGGGATCGACCGTCTTGCAGGCCCCCTATCACCCCGATGGGACGGTAATCTTCTGCAAAAATCGGTAATGGTGCCGTTTCATACTCTAAGCATGATGATTGTTCCATTTGAACTTCAAGGTGTTGCGATGCACCCATTCGAGGAATCATTGCTGGAAGCAGATGACAACCCTTTCGCTCAAACTCTTGGTACTAATGGACTACTATTCTTGGTGAATTTGTTTTTCTGGCTACTGTGGGTTAACATTCTTCTAGGCTTTACAAATCTAATTCCTATGGTTCCCTTCGACGGAGGCCACATGTTCAAAGACATGCTTCGTGGTGTATTAAACGGGGTAAAGAAGGTCGGTCGAAAATTGAAGTTCTGGGATATCAACCCAATGTGGATAGAGCATATTTCTAGCAAAGCATCAAACATATCGTCACTTGCATTGCTAGGGATGATAGTTTTCATATTGATAATTCCTTACTTCTAGAACTCATAATTTTCTTTTTTTCAATTCAGCAAGAATATTTCTTTTTGGTTTTGACCTTATCTCGGGATTTCTATCTATGGTTTCGGATACAATATAGCCAGATACTGTATTACTACGAACCTGGATATTTCTCATCCCGATATCAGTTTGGCCTACTTGAGAGCAAACTAGAGCAATGAATTCATTGAGCGGTAATCCTGCCTCCCAATTGAGATATGGTTTACCATTGCGGGTTAATGGAAGGCTTGGTATTGATGATTCAAGTTTTCTTAACTGGCCATGTAATGTTTCAGTCTCGACCCTAAATATTCTCCAAGAGTCGCCTCTTATGCCTTTCAAGCGATAGGCGTACAACGGCATCAAACAAGATCTATTTCCCTCATAAACCAGTGAATTATACTGTTCAACTGTTCTCCCCGACAGATATAATTTCGCGCCCTTTGAGGATTTGACCTCAATTGGGAAACAAATGTCGCCACGCAATGCTAACAAATCCCCAGAGCCTTCGATTCCAGAACCGGCCGCTCTGACTACGAGGAATGGCCGTTTTTCAATCAACTTCATTTTGGCTTTTTCAACTTCATTACACGATTTAATGATTGAATCGACGCCCTTTGATAAGCCAGCGAGAACTTGCCTCAGTTCTCTTTCATACTTGCTGCTCACATAGAGAGATCATTGTCAAGCGCTTTTGATTACTTCGGTTGTTAAATAGATATTATTTGTAGTTTAGGAGGTCGACTATTTTTCGGTAAGTTTGTCATTGTCGCTGATTTGCCACTGATATGGCGCGACTGGCAATACGGACAGGAGATTTCCGTTTGTCATTCAAATTGATCGAGAAATTACGCCTTAGAAATCTTGAGTTTGAAGTAATCGATATCACAAAACCAATTGCCAATGAGAGTACAATTTGGTTTTCCACCCCATCTGAAATAGTGACTCATTCAACAATCGGGACACCAATCCCAGTTGATATAGATAATATCGACGACGCAATCTTATTTGCAATCTTTCAGTTAAAACGAACTGGGAAATCGGTATCTTTGATTATTGGAATTGACCCTGGACCATATCCAGGTGTAGCATGGATTGTAGATGGGGCATTCAATGGCGTCAAGGAGTTGACATCCGTTGCTGAGTTAATCCCATTTTTACAGAAACTAATCAATATAGCTAATTTTGAATGTGTCACGGTAAGGATAGGTGACGGCGCACCATTGATCAGAGATCGCATCATCAATGATTGCATTCTACAAAACTGGATTGTAGAACAGGTCAATGAAGCGAAGACATCCTTAGGCTTGATTCGAAATAATCATTCAATTTCCGCATTAAGAATTGCGGCAAACAGTGGAACTAAGGTATGGCAAACTAGGGATTTGAGTCCCACAGACGGTGAGATAAAATACATCCAAACCGAAAGCAGGAACCGCTCAAATGGTGAAATAACTATTTCTAGGTCAACAGCAGTTTTAGTAGCTTTAGGCGAAATGAGCATGGATGAGGCAATTACAACGTGTGGACATTACTCTTCGGAGGAATAGTCTACTTCGAGTTTAGCCTGCCGCATTTCCGGAGAATCTTGCATGATTTTCTTTAGTAGAACCTCTAAACCAACTGGAGCGAATATTATGCCGCCTATTACCATGGCTAGGAACAGGAATGATGATCCGGGAACATATTGAGTGCCTGGTGATTCTGCACCACCCAACATCAGTTTGACGGTTCCAAGCCATGGAATTTCACCACCGGCAACTCCAACCAACCAGTCTTCTCTTACCGGTCCAGCTACACCTGAAGCACTGTGAATTCCTGAGGAACCGTTGACAACTAGACCACCTTGATCAACCGAACATTTGTTGTTATCGCCGAGAGTAACAATCCCAGAGTGTTTGGGTTGCCAATTCCATACCACTAGATATGGCTCAACATTTGCATGGGCCATTCTCTCACAATCATAGTAGCCTGCATTATACCCATCAAACTTGATGGTTATTGTTGCTGAATCTGTGACATTTGTGCCTGGAACCGACCAGGTCAAAACACATGTCCCCATCTCTCCATCCTCATCAAGAACTGCGCTGTCCCAAGTACCGCCATTAGGGCAATACTCCGAGTCATCGGTTGCTAGTCGGTCAGGGGACGTGGTTTGGCTTGGCTCAACCCTTAGTATTGCCCGATGAATTATCGGTGTGCCCGCATCACCATTTTTGTGGTAAATTATCACATCACCTTCCATTCCGTGTTTTTCATAGCCGTGGTATTTGTTGTTTCGGTCACTCGCCTCAGCGAATGTGATGATATTGTCATATGGTGTATCCATTACTAGGATTAAATCACCAGCATCTATACTACCAACTTCACCATTCTCTTCATGAATCATTGAAGATGATTCAACGACGACTAATGGTGGCATTGTTCCTGTATGAGCCCATAATCCTAATACAAGGAAGGCAATCATTGCTACTGCGAGTAACATTTCTCGCAGCAGATTGTTAAATGGGTTACTGTCAGTCAACTTTCACCCTCATTTGCGCTTCTTCAAACCCTTTTCCACGAGGAAGTCATTCCATGCTATAGCATGACCAGCGCCGAGAACTTTTGCCGCTTCATCACCTTCTGACTTACGGCGCTTGAGCTCTGATGTTGAATCAATTTGCTTTAATTCATCTAGTAGGTTGACATATCCTCTTAAATTCAAAAATTCAGGTGTAGCGACAATCAAAATTAGGCTTGAAAGTACAATCATGCCGATAGCAGCGCCAGTAAAATCACCCCAGTCTGCATCACTTTGCAAGAATAATAATTGGTAAGCGCTAACAATCAAAAGAATCGCTGCGGCACCAAAAGCGGTTGCGCTTAACATCAGTTGTCTGCCGTGTTGTTTTGCCCATAAATCGCCAAAGAACCCCATATAATCACCATTGCTTGGTTAGTGGTACCATGTTTGAGTTCTTTGATGTTTTGTTTACATTAGTTATTACAAATCCTCAAAAGTAGGACAGTTAGAGAGATGCGCGGGGGATGGGGAGAGTATGTCTGGTGTATTTTCCCTGTTGCATGAAAATTTGCAAGAAGCGCTTGCTGCGAGGCAATGGCAACCAACCCCAATCCAAGAATCGGCAATTCCAGATATTATTAGCGGGAAAGACAGATTACTTATCGCTCCGACAGGCTCGGGAAAGACGTTATCTGCAATATTACCAATCTTACACAGATGTATAACCGAAGAATGGGAACCACTATCTGTACTCTACATTACTCCATTGCGAGCGCTTAATCGCGACGTGGATCGACGATTGCAAGAAGTTGCAGAAGCAGTCGGCTTGAAAGTTGGCCTAAGACATGGCGATACCACTCAATCAGAACGAGCAAAACAGGTTAGAAAGCCGCCTCACATATTGGTCACTACACCAGAGACCTTTCAATTGATGTTCACAGGTAAAAATTTGCGTGGTTTACTCAAGACTGTCAATGCAGTGATTGTTGATGAGGTTCATGACTTGGCAGCAAGTGAGCGAGGTTGGCAGTTATCTCTTGGATTGGCGAGATTAGAGGCCCTTTCCGGTAAGAAAGTTCAGAGAATAGGCCTCTCAGCTACAGTAGGAAATCCTCAACAAGTCGCAACATGGTTGTCAGATACTGGAGAGGTAATTATTGAAACAGGTAAACGAGTAACAGAAATACTAGTCGAAACTGAATTTCCCGAGTCAGAAGATGAGACGGGAGGGATTGAATATGCCATCCCGTCTAGGGCACATGCCATTTTCCGGCAAGTTATCAAAATCATTCGACAGGATGCTCCGTGTTTGTTGTTCGTTAACAGTAGGAGCGATGCAGAAACTATCGCAAATCGTCTGCAAAAAATGGCACCAGACCTTGAAATTGGGGTTCATCACGGCTCTCTTGCGACAAAAACTAGAGTTGAGATGGAAAATGGTTTACGTGAAGGAAAGGTCTCGGGTTTAGTATGTACTTCAAGTTTGGAATTGGGCATAGATATTGGACTAATTAATCGTATTATTCAAATCAAGAGTCCTCGCTCTGTAGACCGATTATTACAGAGAGTTGGGCGAGCAGACCATCGTTTGGGCGGGATTGGGCGAGGCAACATCTTCGCTTGGGACTGCGATGAGTTGTCAGAAGCCGCAGTTATTGCCAATAGAGCAATGAGGGGTGAATTAGAACCGGTAATTTGGCGTAATAATCCACGTACTGTGGCAATCAATCAATTGATTTTGATGGCACACTGTTTCAAAGCCGTTCCGATTGACGAAGCAACAAGAATAATCAAACAAGCACCGCAATTTGAATCTTGGACAAGAAAGGATACGGTAGAGGTTCTCGCTGTAATTGCTGACAACTGGTTGGTGAAATATTCAGAAAGTCCAAAACAGGTTCCTTGGTATCGATGGCCTACAGCAATTTTTGAAGAAGCGAAACTACTGGAGGAAAACAAATCGGTTGAACTGCCAGAAGAGAGGCCATTATTCAAAACTCCAGACGAGGAGATTGATACGAAATTGAAAAAGATTGAACTGAAGATTCCTCCACAGTATGCTAACGGCTGGATCTCAGTTTCTGGCAGGACGAGAGATTGGGTGACCAATCACTTATCCATGATTCCAGACAAACAATCCTACAAAGTGAGGGATAGTGTCACAAGGCGTACTATTGGTAGTGTTGATGAAGCATTCGTTTTATCATTGAACGATTCTGGTGAAGATGAGGATGGTGCAGTGCGAAGATTTGTCATTGCTGGCAGAACTTGGATGATAATTGATGCTGACCCGGAGAAGTCAGAACTGCTTGTTGTTCCAGCATCGGACCAAGCTAAGGCACCTCAATGGGTTGGGGAACTACCAGCAGTACCTGCAGAGGTAGCACGGGAAATCGGCAAGTTGAGGGAATTAATTGCGGTTGATTTGGGGCTTCAAGATTTGGATAATTCGACAATAAGTTCAATTGACAGATTCAATTTACTTGCTTCCAATTCACTGAATATTAGTGATTACCCAATCAACCAACACGGTCTTGGAATGCTTAGCGAAGAAATCGGCGACCACTTGGAAAAATCTGGAAGTTTGCCCACAGATCGCAAGATAACTATTGAAGCGAGAAATGATGCAATAATAATCAATTCTTGTCAAGGTACGAAGATAAATGAAACACTCGGCCATCTCTTACTAGCCATGGCGTCAACCAAGTCAGGAAATTGGGGGCGATTGATTATTGAATCGACCCGTATTGGGATTCAAGCATCTGGGATTTCACCAGAGGATTTGGTTGGATGGCTGAATGAGACACCACCAGACGCCCTAGAGGGATTACTAAGTGTGACTTTGCCAAATTCTAGGCAACTCAGATGGAGGTTTGCCGAGGTTGGTAAAGCATTTGGTATCATAAGACACGGAGTTGACCCAAGACGAATAAACTTGCAGGCCTTGATTAGAAAATATCGAGGAACCGTAGTACTACGAGAAGTATTAGACAAGTTATTTTTCGAAAAGATGGATATTCAAGGAGCAAAAGATGTCTTATCTGCGATTCAAGAAGGGGTAATAAGTATTCAAATCGCAGCACCAGGGCCAATTGGATTGTCTAGAAGGTCAAGTAAAGATCTGTTGTTACCAAACTGGGATAATGCCGCAGTTCGAGAGCGGCTGAAATTACGCTTAGAAAATGAAAGAGCAGTATTATGTTGTCTGAAATGTCAAAGCGTTAGACGATTTAGAGTTGCTAGATATGAGACAATATCAGACATTGGCATTTGTCTAAAGTGCCAGGGAAGAATGCTTGCGTGTGCACGGGAAGGTTTACTTTCCATGCTCAAGGATTGGGTTTCTTCTGATGAGGATAGTGATAGAATTCGAATGATTAAGAATGCTGAAATGGTACAAAATAGGGGCCAGGAAGCGATACTTTGTCTAATGGGTAGAGGCATCGGCGAAGCAACCGCCCAAAGAATACTGCGCAAGGTGCCAAGAAATAACCGAGATGGACTTTTCAAGGCGATTCACAATGCGGAGGTAGAATACGCAAGAACTAGGAGGTTCTGGGGTTAGTTTGCATCATCTTGCAGGTTTATCAGTTCAGCAGCTCTTACAACATCACCCTCTTCCCACCAATCAACAGCAATAAAAGTAGGACGTTTACCGTGCTCTGCCCAACACTCATTCGCTCGCTCAACGAGGAAATCAACATTGTTTGCCGCCTCAGCTTGAGTTGGATCGGCGAGACCAACCTGATTACTCAACCAGTTATTCATGTGGTAAACAACTTGGTTTTCATCACCTCTGTGTACGTCGCAATTCATTTCAGAGGTACTTTTTTCTCCGTAATTTGTGGTCCAACTATGGCTTAGAAAATCATGAATCCACGGATGTCCACCCTCGTCCCCCTGTTCCCAAAACACAACTAAATTTGTTTCATTGTCAATTAACTCCTGTAAAGTTGGCCATGGGTCATTAACAGTGTGCACAAACACTTTGTCCATGAGACCAGAATCGATGAATACCTGTTCGAGATGGTCGGGTGAAACATAATTTTCAACTAATACAGTAACCACATCTTGAGGATTATCATCCATTTTATCAGCCAAATCTGACAACCAATCAACTGCACTAACATTACCATATATGCAGGGACTAAATCCTCGATCATCGCTACCGTGACATAATTTCACTCCTGAATATTGTTTATCATTCAAATTGTCGTAATGTGTATCAATCATGAAAGCTCTCATGCCGGCTTGCCATTGTGCGTTGAAACCAGTCCTGTGATTACTCGCTGGGTAGTATATCCCGTCATCCTCAGTAGCAAAGGCATTGTGAGTTTCCGGGAATGTTACGTTATCATATGTTCGAAGACATAAGATTATCAATCCATTACACGGAATTGTTGGCTCAGGTTCAGGCTCTGGTTCGGGTTCCGGCTCTGGTTCGGGTTCCGGCTCTGGTTCGGGTTCCGGCTCCGGTTCTTGTTCCGACTCTGTAACGGTTTCTG
>MDTG01436239.1_pt1 | contig 10016 bp, 10 predicted proteins | sample 811421 | NCBI WGS metagenome assembly MDTG01 (sample SAMN05326645, study PRJNA326480) | marine metagenome | isolation source: seawater | place: Pacific Ocean: South East | collected 2011 | reverse complement strand
CTTAAAAGAATTATTTTAGACAGATTTAGCTTTTAATAATTTTGACTTTTGGAAAAGGAATAATAATTTTTTTGCCTTTAAAATCTTTTTTAATTCTTTTAATGATACTCTCGGCAAAATTCCATGCAAAAACTATGATGGCATCAAAATTTTTTTTTCTTAACTCTTTATAACTAATAATTCTGATATGTTTTCCTGGGGAATATCTGTTTTGTTTTAAATGATTGTCATCAACAACAAATGGGACCATTTTATTATTGATATTAAATTTATAAGAAAATGTTGTTAATTTTGCAGGAGCTCCAAAGCCTATTATATTTTTTTTTTGATGTTTAAAATTATTCAAAATTTTTAAAAGTACGTTTTGTTGTTTGCTAATTCTTTTCATGTAATTAATAAATAAAGTTTCTGAAAAAAGACCCTTTTTATTTTCTAATGAAATTTGTTTTTTTATTTTTTTTTGTTCAATCTTTTTTGAACCAATATGTGAAATATAAATTCTTATTGAGCCACCTTGAGCTTTTATTAAATCAAAATCAAAAACCTGAAGATTATTTTTTCTTGCAAATTCTATTAACGGTTTTATTGCATGATAAGACATATGTTCATGATAAATTGTGTCGAAAGTAAGTTTATTAATTACATCAAGTAAATATGATACCTCAAAAACAAAGATTCCATCATCACGAAGTATATTCTTAATGCCTTTAAAAAAATTATCTAAATCAGGTACGTGTGCACAGACATTATTGGCTGAAATAAATTTAAATCTTTTATATTTTTTTTTTAAAAAAAAACTTTTTTTATAATTAAAGAAAAAAGTATTAATCTTAATCTTTTTTTTTTTATTTAAATTTCTCAAATTTTTTGCTGGTTCTACTCCAACAACATTAATAAATTTTTTTTTTGTAAAATTTTCTAAAAAAGTACCGTCATTGCAAGCAATATCTAAAATGAAATCTTTTTTTTTTAAATTGAATTTTTTTATAATTTTAAAAGCAAAATCTTCAAAATGTTTTTTTAAGACGTTTGAAGTACCACTCACATATAAGTAATTACTAAACATTATTGATGGATTAACTAATTCACGTAATTGTGAATGACCACAAGTTTTACATAGGACAACAGTAAGTGGAGAAAAAAATTCTTTCTTTTTATTTTTCGGATATGAATTAGCTAATGGAGTTTTTCCAAAATTTAGAACTGATATTAAGTTATTGCTTTTGCATAATGTGCAAATTTTCTTTAATTTATACCTTTGGGAATTAGAATCTATTTTTGTCATTCATAAAATCAATTCTTACTGTGTCTTCTTCATAAGTTTTTTGATCTCTTGGATTTTTACTTAGAACTAAAATTTCTGTTTCTTTTTTATAGAACATAGCATGATCTATTAAAGGACCAGTGAATAAAAGTTGGCCTTGAGTAACTATCTTTTTTTTCGTATCCTCATTAACATTAGTTTTTCGAAAATAATACTCAAATTCCCCTTTAATAACATAAATAAAATGCCAATCTTTTTTATGATAATGATTAGCCCTCCATTGATCAGCTTTAGAATATATTAATGAAGCACTTTTCATATTTAGATCACATAATGGTTGAATAAAGCCTCTTTTGTCAGCAAATTTTTCTTTTAAATTAATTATATCTGCATTCAAATATTCTTTTTTATATTCATCGCTCATCTACCCATCTCCTTTTATTTTATTTAATAATTACACTTATTATCTTTAATTTCTAAAATTTTTAAATCAATTTTATCAAATTTTACTAAAAAATTTCTTACAACTTTTTTTCTATAGGTTTTGTTTGTTTCTTTAGTTAAAATACATCTTGGTATTTGATCAATAGACTTCACTATTATATATTTGATGGAGTTTTCATTAATAAAATTAGATAATTTTTTTTCATAATCACCACTATACGCACTTAATATATCAAGATATCTAGATGAATAGATATTTTTACTAAAAAAAATTGATTGTCTATCTAATGAAAAGTCAAAAATATTGCCTTTTAAGTCATCTTTTTTAATTTGTTGCGAATTAAAAAAAGAATATGAAAATCTATTCATATAATTAGTTTTATCTTTTAAAACATTTAACTGCACATATGAAATAAAAATAAAAATCAGAGAAATAAAAAATATAATTAATACCTGAGAATAAATAATTAATTTAACAAAATATTTTTTTGGTTTGTAAAAAAAAGCCAGTAAAAGAAAAGCCTCAAAATAGTATCGAGGTAAAATTTGACCAGTTAAAACAACTAGGATTACAATTAAAAATGGAAAATAATTTGTTCTTTTTTGTAATTTAATATTAAAAAACATTAATAAAAAGATTAAACCGAGAGAGGTTGAAAGTTTATATACATCAAAAGAGATAAAAGGCCTTATATAATTAGAGATATTAGTTGGATCAGAAATCCACCCCTCAGTAGATCTAATTGAAAAAACGAATGCGTTATAAGCCTCAAATCCTTGACCAATAAAATTATCAAAAAAAGGAGCTAAAATGTTATTAAAGTATAATTGTTTAATTGATAGAAGAGGAACATAGACGATAATGAAAGATAAAAATGAATAAAAAAGAATATATTTCCAATGATTTAAATTCTTATAAAAAAAATAAAGATATAAAGGAATAGTAAATAATAAGTAATTCATTTTTCCTGAAGAGTAAAATACTAACAAAAGAATTAAAACAAATAGTTCTCCCTTTTTTTTAAAAATATCTTTATTAATCAAAATAAATAATAAAAGAAATACAAGACCAAAAAATAATTGTAACTTTTGTGTAGAAATAAAATATATAATTAAGGGTGAAGAAAAAATAAGTAATACGAAATTTTTATGGTCTTTAAATTTTATTGTTATAAAAAAAAACAATGTTAATAAATTTAGTTGGGCACCAAAATTATCAGATTTAAATATAGGAGAAAACATAAGTAGTATTTCAGTATTTGAGAGTAAAGTAAATTCTAAATTTTTAATTAAATCAAATTCTTTTAAGCCAGAGCTATAAATAGCTGACGGTATATACTGATATATTGAAATACTATCAGCATCGGATAATGGTAAAATAGAAATTAAAAATAAGCTAAAAAAAATTAAGAATATAAATTTCTCCTTAAATATTAAATTTAGATTAGATTTCAATTTAAAATTTCTAAAATTTTTTAACAAATATAATATCTCTGCAGAAAAAATTAGAAAAATTACTATAGATAAATTTTTATAATCAGAAATTACAACAATATTTAAAATAAAAGCATATAAGCAAAAAACTAAAAAAAAAATAACAACTGGTTGAAATTCATTAAAAAAGAAAATTTTTTTAATAGTTTTTGTTTGTCCAATAAATATTGAAAAAAAGATATTTGATAATAAAAAGAAAAAACCACAGAAAAAATTTAAAACAAAATTTTGTGAAAATATATTTTCGTACATATAATTTTGAACTTCTTTAGATATTTATTTTCTTAGTTATTCTTAATGTTTACATCTATAATAAAACAACTTATTTCAAAAACTTTAATTTTAAAACTCCCATTTAAACTTTTTAAAAATTCTTTTACCAAATAACCAGATTCGCTGAATATTAATATTGTTTTCATAGTAAATATTGATATTAAATCAAATTAATTTAGTTAAACTTAAAATAAAAAGTCTTTTCTATTTGAAATAACTTAATGATTAAAGAATTTTTTAATAATCTAAATATTGCACAAATTACTAATCTTAATGATGAGGAAAGATTTTTATTTCATAAAAAAGTTTTGAAAAACAAAAAAATGTTGAAAAGTTGCTATTCAGATTTTTACAAAAAAATACTATACGTAGAAAAAAAATTTAAAAAAAAAAAAAATAAAGATATTCGCTTAGAATTGGGATCGGGGGTTGGATTTATAAAAAATTTTGATAAAGATATAATTACGTCTGATGTAGTTTATAATAGATTTACAGACAAAATTATAAATGCAAACAGAATGCCTTATAAAAAAAATGAAATAGACAGTATTTTCGGTATATTTTGTTTTCATCATTTTAGAGATCCTTTTAATTTTTTAAAAAGTATTCAAACTAAATTAAAAATTGGTGGTCTTTGTATTCTGATTGAACCTTATTATGGACCTTTAGCGAGTATCATTTATAAAAGAGTTCACAAAACCGAGTATTTTGATGCTAAAGAGGCATTTAACATTAAAATAAAAAATAAAACTTCAATGGAAAAAGCCAATCAGGCATTAAGTTATATTTATTTTATTAGAGATAGAAAGAAATTTTATAAAAAATTTCCAAGACTTAAAATAATTCATACTTCAGTATTTGATAATTATTTAAGATTTCTATTTTCTGGTGGTCTTAATTTCAAAAAGCTGTTACCAGATTTTTTAATAAGTTTAGTTAAATTTTTAGAACTAATTCTCTCTCCATTGAAAAAAGTTTTGGGAATACATTATATAATTGTAGTAAAAAGAATAAAATAATTGAAAAATAATCAATATAATAAAGTTCTAATTATTGGCAAAAGTGAAAAATTTATTAAAGAAATAAAAAAAAACTATACTTTTAAAAAATTAGATATTATTCCTTGGAGACAAATTCATTTTTATTTAGGTAAAAAGTTAATCAAATATAATTTAGTTTTTATATGTGGTTTCGATTTTAGTACTTATTTAAAAAATAGAAAAACTTTTGAAAGAAAAAATATATTTGAAATTATTTATCTATTAAGGAAAATTGCAAATAGACAAACAATGTTAATTTACATAAATACCCAAAAAACTAATAATAAAAACTACACCTTTTCAAGGTATAGATATGCTAAACAAAAATTGGCATATTTAATCTTTAAAAAATTTAAAAACTGTTTAATTTTTAATTCAGATTTAATAAAAGTTAATGAAGATGTGTCAATTAATTCAAATTTGTTCTCTAAATTAATTTTTTATTTTTTTTCAAAGTTTAATTTGATAAAGACTATTGATATAAAAAAATTATTTTCAAAAATAAAAAATATGCTTTATTTAAAAGATTTTCCAAAACAACAGAATATTAAAGGACTTTTTATAACAATTCCACGAACACAGCTCATAGATAGATTTTTAAGACTTATTTTGGGATGAAAAAAATTTACAAAAATATCATAATTGGTTCAGGTTTTTCAGCCTTTATTTTAAATATTTTTCTAAAAAAAGATTTTTTGGTAGTGACAACAAATCAAAATTTTATAAATAAATTACCACCCAGAAAATATTTAACTCCTCATCTTAGATTATTTTATAAAAAATATGTTTCGTTTGGAATATTTAGATATATTTTACGTAATTCTACATTACACGATACTATTATTCATGGTGGAAATACAAACTATTGGGGAGGTATATGCAATATCAAAAGCTTAAAAAATAAACTTAAAACTTTAAAAAAAATAATTCATTTTAAAAAGATTAATAGCAAAGATACAGGAAGTTTTTCTGATAACAATTATTTATTTCAAATGCAGGAAAAAAATAAAATTAATCCTAGTATCTTTAATTGTTCAAACCATTTTAAAAACTTAGTTTATGGACATTTAATTGATTTCAAAATTGAAAAAAAAAATATTATTTCTTTAAATATTAAAAAAAGCAAAGTCAAAAAATTATATTGTAAAAATTTAATTCTCGCACTTAACGCTGTGCAGCTAATAGAGGTCCTTATCAACTCTAATATTATTAAAGATAAAGATAAAATAAATTTAAGCGAAAATAAATTTAAAACCAAAATTAGTTTAAGACCAAATTTGTCAAATCAAAAAAAAGACAACTTAATCATTAGTTATTCAATGTCTGGTATAATAAAACATGCCCTTGGGAAAAGAAAAAATTTTAACAAATATTTTTTTAGTTTTTTTAATTTTTTTCCTCTTTTTTATCATCAGATTTTTTATAAAAAAATAGTTTCAGCTCTATATGTGGTTGAAAAATCAAATAAGATTTTAAAAGAAATTTCCAAAAAAACAGAGCCAAATTTTGGAAAGTCACAACATTATTTTAATATGAAAATTAACAATATTGAGGTGAAAAAAATTTTAAATAAGAGATGTAAAAATATACATGGAGTTAGTAGTCCATTTATTATTAAAAAAAAAGTTCCTGGTCCAATAGCACATTGTTTAATAGAAGAGTCTATTATTTTAAGTAAAAAATTGAATAAATATTAAGAAAGTTCTACATAGATATTATTTTAGTAAAACACCTAACTAAATAACTTTCTATAAAATTTCATTCTAATGGTATTTGTATTAAACCTCAGTTTATATTTGACAATATTATTTTTTAAATATTTTATCTCTTTATTAAAACTTGAAAACTTATAATTTTTACCAAAATATTTATTGAACACTTTTGACCCAACAACATAATTTCTTTTATCAAAAAATCTATTATTAAAGTTGATCATTTTTTTTTTTTTCCTTAGGATTTTACATATTTTTAATGCAATATCTTTAATCGTAGAATTAAATGAAACTAAATTACATATAAATGAGGGTAATTGATTTTGTTTAATGATAGTCTTATAAATTCTACAAACATCTTTAACTGAAATAAATGGTCGAAATTGTTTTCCATCTCCATCGATATAGATTTTTTTATTTTTAATCAATCTTAGTACAAAAATATTAATTACTAAATCTAATCGTAAAGTATTTGAAAAACCAAATAAGGTAGCATTTCTTAATATATTTACTTTAAAAGTATTATTTTTCATTTGGTATATTTTTTTTTCAGCTGCTAGATTAGCTTTTGCATAAGTACTCAATGGTTTTTTAGAGCTGTGTTCATAAACTACTTTCTTATTAAATCCATAAACCGAACAAGTAGAATTAAATATATATCTTTTTACTCCAGCTTTTTTTGCCTTTTTAGCAAAATTATATCTATCATAATAATTAACTTTCCAAGTATATTTTGAATTTAATTCTGATGAAGGATCATTTGAAATACCATTTAAATCACAAATTATATTAATATTTTTGAAATCTTTAATATTTACCTCTGAGATATCTTTGTTAATTAATTTTAAATTTTTATAATTTTTAATTTTTTTTTTATTTTTGAGTATCCAGGGAAAATAGAATTTGTCATATATTGTAACTTTATAACTTTTTAACAACTCTTGTGTCAAAAAGGTGCCTAAATAACCTGCACCACCTGAAATAAGTATATTTTCCATTCTAGTTTTTAACCCTTCTAAATTCAAAAGCTACAAAAGCATAAACAAACCAATAATAAAATCCATTCCATGTTGAGAAAAATGAACCTGAAGTTTGAATTGGAAAAAATAGCATAAAAAAATTACAAAATATTAAAAGAGATATATTTTTTGTTTTTTCATTTCTAAAAATATTAATGATTAAATTGTAAACGATAATTAGATTAAATAAAAAAAATGACAAGAATAATGTTAATCCTCCCTCTGAAATAATTTCTAAATAGATATTATGTGGATGTGTATTACATCTTATTTTTTTACTTTCAGACTTAATATTTTCATATTTTTTGTCACTACATTTTACTCTGAATGTTTTAATGCCTGACCCCAAAATTGGATTATCAAGAAAAATATTATATGCAGTTAAATAATGAGCACCCCATCTACTATCAAAAAATATTCTTTGATTTTGATGATTTTTTTTTTCCTCTTTTTTTATATTAAATTTTTCATTAATACCTATTTGCTCTAAACTCCTAATGACTAAATGGTCTTTTATACTTTTATTAGTCAAAATAAATAATGAACAAAATAATAAAAAGATTGAAATATATAAAATTTTTATTTTTAAGTTAATTTTAGACAAAAGGCACAAAAAAATTCCACTTGTAAAAAGTAGCATTAATGATGCCATTCTTTCTTTTGTAAGTAGGGTTATAGATAAAATTAAAATTAAATATAAAAATATGTAAGAATAGCCTTTATTTGAAATTATAAAATAGATTAAGGAAATAAAAAAAAATTTAGATAAGTAAGATCCAACAATATATTCATTACCAAATGGACCATTTAATCTCTCACCATGACTTGAGGTAGGTTGAATTCCAAAAATATCCGATCCATAAAAATATTGAAACAAAGTATCACAAGCAACAAACATCAAAACTAATATTAAGAATTTACAAAAATTTAATAAAAATTTCTTATCATTTTCTAAACAGTACAATATTGCCAACATTAGAAGAAAATATCTAAGTAGACCCAATGAAGAAATAATTGAAAGTTCAATATTTTCTGAAAATATAACATTAAAAATTATTATAATTAAAAAAAAGGAAAAGATTAAAAATATATTTTGATAATTTTTAAACAATTCTTTTTTAAAGAAAATTAAAATAAGATTAATAATTATAATAAGGCTATTTAAGTTAACTGCTGCATTTCCTAAAATTAAAGATACTGGAAGTAAATATATGGAAATTTTTAATGTATTAATTAAATTTAATTGTTCTGGTAATTTTTTTTTATAAAATAATTTCATTTAGAGTTTACTTCTATATTAGATCAACTATTTTCATATAATTATTTATAAATATTAATAATATTTAATAAACTTTATGATATTTTTATGGTCTAATATAATACTAATACTAACTAGTATTTTTTGCATAATTTACGTAAATAAGATTCCAAAACATTTAGTGGTTTATGACAAGCCTGATAGTCTTAGAAAAATTCACTCTATTCCGACTGCTTTACTTGGTGGTTTAATATTTTACATAAATATAAGTTCAAATATAATTTTATTTTATGATGAATTGAATCTTGGTTTAAAATTAACAATATTATTATTACTACTTTATAGTTTTTTTTTCTTAATCGGTTTTATGGATGATAAATTTTCTATTTCCCCATGGAGAAGAACTTTTGCTATTTTAATGATTTTGTTTCTTATAATACCTGTTCATGAAAAAATGATTATAAATGACTTAACTTTTAAAGATCTAAAATTAGTAATTAATTTGAACCAAGCCAATATTTTTTTTACGATTTTTAGTATATATTTTTTCTTTAATCTAATAAATTTTTCTGACGGCGCAAACGGTATTACTTCATCATTATGCATTTACTGGTTAACAATATTTGCAATTTATGGTTCCTTAAATCTTTTTTTTATTTATTCTTTAATTATTATTTTGGTTTTAATTCTAATTTTTAATTTAAATAATAAGATATTTCTCGGTAACAGTGGTTCAAGTTTATTATCTATCGTTTTTGCAAGTTTTTTCATTATTAATTATAATATTGATAAATCAATTAAATGTGATGAAATTTTATTAATGATGTTTGTTCCTGCAATAGACTCTATAAGAGTAACTATTGAAAGAATTTTGAGGGGATATTCTCCATTTAGTCCAGATAGAAGACATCTTCATCATCTAATGTTAAAAAATTTTAACAAGAATATAGTATTTGTCCCATATTTAATATTGTCCTCTTTCCCTTTCTTGCTTAGCATTTACCTAAATACAATGATCATTTTATCTTTTTCATTAATTTTTTATTTTGTTATTTTTTTTATTTTAAATGAAAAATAATTTTTAATGATAAGTTTAATAAAATATAGATTAATAAGATGGATAGAAAGATTTCCGTTAATCTGTATCCTGATATACAACAATGCCAGTAAACTTAAGTTTTTTTTACCCCATGAAAAAGACTATTATGGAATTTTAAAAGTCTGCAAAATTTCAAAAAATAAATCTTTTATAGATGTTGGTGCTAATATAGGTATATCAACTTTAGGTTTTAGGAAATTGGGTTTTACAAACCCTATATATTTATTTGAACCAAACTATTTTCTTTACAAAAATTATTTAAAAAAAATAAAAAAAAAAAATAAAAAAATATTTATCAATAATATTGCTTTAAATAATAAAGAAGAAGTAAAAAAACTGTACATTGCACACTATAAAAGCCGAACTCTTCACTTTTTGAGTAGTTTTGACAAAAATTATATAATTAATTCTAT
>MDTG01414488.1_pt1 | contig 10016 bp, 9 predicted proteins | sample 811421 | NCBI WGS metagenome assembly MDTG01 (sample SAMN05326645, study PRJNA326480) | marine metagenome | isolation source: seawater | place: Pacific Ocean: South East | collected 2011 | reverse complement strand
GAAGAGCTTTAGGAGTAGTTTGGACATTACCGGAAAGAGATAAATATTCACATTCTAGAGAATATCTTGAAGCAAATATTTCTAAAGCAATGGGAGGAAGGGTTGCGGAAGAAATGATTTTTGGTCATAACAAAGTAACATCTGGAGCTTCTTCAGATATAGATATGGCTACGAAGATGGCAAAAAATATGGTTACAAAATATGGCATGAGTAAAGAGTTGGGCCCATTAGCTTATGGTGAAAATGAAGAAGAGGTATTTTTAGGCAGATCGGTAACTAAGCAACAAAACATGTCTGAAGAGACAGCAAAAAAAATAGACTCAGAAGTTAAAAAAATCGTAGACGCAGGCTATGATAGAGCAAAAAAAGTACTTACAGACAAAATTGATGATCTACATAAATTAGCTAAAGCGCTTTTAATTTATGAAACATTATCTGGCGATGAAATAAGAGACTTAATTTTAAAAGATATTAAACCAACCAGATCTTTCAAAGAAGAAGATGAGGATGACGGAAAAACATCGTCAGCCCTTGGTTCTCTAGGATTAAAACCTAAGCCAGCAGTTTAAAAAATGAAGAAATATTACACACGTGCGTGTAATTTTTTCTACGGCTCAAATTCCAAAAAACTAGTAAAAAAAAAATTAACTCTACCGCTTTGTGGAGACAGTTCGATATCTTTTAATCAAATTGAAATCTTAACCAGAGAAAATAAAAATGTAACCTCAAAAATTATTGATATTAAAAATATCAAAAAATTGAATTCTTCTATTAAAAAAAAAATATTTAATGATTTAAAAAAGATTACAACGAAAAGAGAATTTTATAAAAAAAAAAACCATTTACTTATGGGTGTTTTAAATTTGACCCCTGATAGTTTTTCTGATGGCGGCAAGTTCAACTCCTATAAAAAAGCCTATCAAAGAATAAAAGAAATGAAAAAAGCTGGAGTTGATATCATTGATATCGGAGGTGAGTCAACTAGACCCGGTTCACAAATTATATCTCAAAAAAATGAACTTTATAGAGTTAGAAAAATAATTGATAAATTTAAGGTAAAATTTCCAAATATATTACTATCAATTGATACGAGGAAATCAAATGTGATGGAATTTTCAATAAAGAAAAAAACAGATATCATAAATGATGTCTCTTGTTTTGAATTTGATCCAAAGTCGTTTAAGCTCGTTCAGAATAAGAACTTATGGAAAATAATTCACCATATGCAAGGAACTCCACAGACTATGCAAAATAAACCATCTTATAATCATGTTTTATTAGATATATATGATTTCTTCGAAGCTCAAATTGAAAGGTTTAAAAAAGATAAGTACAAAAAAAAAATTATATTAGATCCCGGAATTGGTTTTGGAAAAAACTTGAAACATAATTTGATGATTTTAAATAAGATTTCTTTATTTCATTCACTTGGTTTTCCTATATTAATTGGGACATCTAGAAAAAGATTTATTAATCAAATTGCTGGAAAATATGATACTAAAGAGAGAATTGGAGGAACCTTATCCTCAATAATTTATTCATTTTCACAAGGAGTAAAAATTTTTAGAGTACACAATGTAGGGGAAGTGAAACAAGGTCTTTTAGTATTTGAGACTTTATTAAAATGAAAAAAAAATATTTTGGTACAGATGGAATAAGAGGAAAAGTCAATACTGGGAATATTAACGGTGAAAAGTTTTTTAAATTTGGATTAGCAGCGGGAACATATTTTAAAAACTTGAAGAAAAAAAAACAGATAGCAATTATTGCTAAAGATACAAGATTATCAGGATACACCCTTGAACCAGCTTTAGTGTCAGGTTTAGCTTCTGCCGGCATGCATATTTATACTTTAGGACCCTTGCCAACAAATGGATTGGCGATGTTAACAAAAAAGATGAAAGCCAATTTAGGAATTATGATTACTGCTTCTCACAACCCCTTTCATGACAATGGCCTAAAACTTTTTGGACCAGATGGAATGAAATTATCTGATAGAATTGAAAAAAAAATTGAAAATCTAATCGATACAAAAACAATAAATCACTTATCAGAACCAAAATTCTTAGGTAGAGTAAAAAGATTAGAGGACGGTAACGATAAATATATTGAAATATTGAAAAATAATTTTCCAAAAAATTTCAGCTTAAAAGGAATGAAACTGGTGATAGACTGTGCAAATGGAGCGGGGTATAAATCTGCTCCTAAAATACTTTCTGATCTAGGGGCAAAAGTTTTCTCTATTGGGGTAAACCCTAATGGTTCAAATATAAATCATAAGTGTGGCTCTACTTTCCCTCAAGTTTTAAAAAAACATGTTAAAAAATTTAAAGCAGATCTTGGTATAGCTTTAGACGGAGATGCTGACAGAGTAATAATGTGTGATGAAAAATCTCAAATTATTGATGGTGACCAGATTATAGCGATGATTGCTAAAAGATGGAAAAGTAAAAAAATTCTTAGAGGGGGAGTCATTGGAACTCTTATGTCTAATTATGGCTTAGAAAAATTCTTTCTTAATGAAAAAATTAAATTTAAAAGATCCAAAGTAGGTGACAGGTATGTAAAAGAAATGATGAAGAGGAATAATTTTAATTTAGGTGGCGAACAGTCGGGGCATATAATATTGGGCAAATTTGCTACGACAGGTGATGGTCTTTTAGTTGCATTAGAAACTTTATTTGCTTTACGAAAAGGAAAACTAGCCAGCAAAATATTTAAAGTATACAAAGCAGTTCCACAAAAACTTTTAAATATTAGTGTTAAAGAGAAAAAAATCATTCACTCTGTTAAATGCAAAAAAGCAATAAAGTTAGCTAATCAACTAATAAAGTATAATGGCAGATTACTTGCAAGGCCTTCAGGAACAGAATCTAAAATTAGAATAATGTGTGAGTCTTTCAATCATTCTTTAATGAATAAGTGTATCAATATAATAAAAAAATCAATTAATTAAATGAAACCAAAATCAAAAGTTTTTATAATTGCAGGCTCAGACTCGTCTGGCGGAGCAGGAATACAGGCCGATATTAAGACCGTTACATCTTTAGGGTCCTATGCGATGACGGCTGTCACAGCTGTAACTGCACAAAATACAACTGGAGTTAAATCAATAGTTGGGATAAATCCCAAAGAAATACGTAATCAGATAGAATTTTCTTTAAAAGATATCAGACCTCAAGCAATAAAAATAGGGATGTTACATTCTAAACAAGTAATTCTATCAGTAATTAAATCCTTAAAAAAGTTTAGAGTAAAAAAGGTAGTTTTAGATCCAGTTATGGTTGCAAAAGGAGGTGCAAAACTGATAAATAATTCTGCAGTTCAATATCTTAAAAAATATTTAATTAAAGAAACTTTTTTAATAACGCCAAATATACCTGAGGCTGAAATTCTTTCAAAAAAAAAAATTTCAAATATTAAAGATATGATTAAAGCTGGAAAAATTTTAATGAATTTGGGAGCTAAAAATGTTTTGATTAAAGGCGGGCATTTAAAATCAAAAGAAATGAATGATATTTTACTTACCAGGCAAGGTATTAAATTATTTAAAAATAAAAGATATAATTCAAAAAATACCCACGGAACCGGTTGCACACTTTCTTCGGCAATAGCAACTTATTTATCATGTGGAAAAGATTTGAATAAATCTTGTGAGCTTGGAATTAAATATGTTAATGATGCCATAAAATCAAATTTAAACTTAGGAAAAGGAAACGGCCCGATAAACCATTTAAATTCTATCGCTTTAAATAAAAAATTTAATTAATGAAAAATGTTGTAGTAGTTGGTTCGCAGTGGGGAGATGAGGGGAAAGGAAAGATAGTTGATTGGCTATCCAATGAAGCTGATATTGTTGTTAGGTTTCAAGGAGGTCATAATGCTGGTCACACTTTAGTTATTGATAAAAAAGTATTTAAATTAAGATTGTTACCGTCTGGAATAGTAAGAAAAGATAAAATTTCAATTCTAGGAAATGGAGTTGTAATAGATCCCTGGGCGCTTTTAAGTGAAATTGAGGAAATAAAAAAACAAGGTATAAACGTTTCTCCTGAAAACTTCATGATTTCAGAGTCTGCATCACTCATACTACCATTTCATCAAGAGATGGATGAAATCAGAGAAGACGCTGCTGGAAAAGGAAAAATTGGAACCACAAGAAGAGGAATAGGACCTTGCTATGAAGATAAAGTTGGAAGAAGATCAATTCGAGTAATGGATTTACGATCAGAAAGCAATTTAGATAAAAGATTAGAAAATGTTTTATTACATCATAATGCAATAAGAAAAGGTTTAAACAAGAAGGTATTCGAAAAAAATGATTTAAAAAATAAATTGTTAAAAATTGCTCCAGAAATACTTAAATATGCTCAGCCAGTTTGGTTAAAATTAGATCAATATAACAATGACAGAAAAAAAATATTATTTGAGGGTGCGCAAGGAATTCTTTTAGATGTAGATCATGGAACTTACCCTTATGTAACATCTTCAAATACTGTCCCAGCGATGGCAGCTACTGGTTCAGGCTCAGGTCCTGACAAGATTAATTATATATTGGGTATAACAAAAGCTTACACTACAAGAGTTGGTAGCGGACCATTTCCAACAGAATTAAATGATAAAATAGGAGATAGTCTAGGTAAAAGAGGGAAAGAATTTGGAACTGTTACTGCTAGAAAAAGAAGGTGCGGATGGTTTGATGGAGTTTTAGTTCGTCAAACGATCAAAGTCTCTGGAATTAATGGTATTGCTTTAACTAAGCTAGATGTTCTTGATGAGTTAGACGAAATTAAAATGTGTGTAGAGTATGAATTGAATGGTAAAAAAATTGATTATTTGCCAGCAGCTTCTGAAGATCAGTTTAATATTAAACCAATTTATAAAACTTTTCCTGGATGGAAAACTAAAACTCAAGGAATAAGAAATTTAAAAGATCTACCCGAAAATGCTAAAAGATATATTCATGCTCTTGAGGATTTTGTTGGGGCTAAAATATCAAGTATTTCTACTAGTCCTGAGAGAGATGATACAATTTTGGTTGAAGATCCTTTTAAAAATTAATTTACTGGCAATAAGTTTTTTGACTTACTTGCATTGATCATAGATTTTTGTAACTTTTCAAAAGCCTTTGTTTCTATTTGTCTTATTCTCTCTCTACTTATTCTATATTTTTTACTTAGCTCTTCCAAAGTTTTCGGCTCTTCGGAGAGTCGTCTAGCTGTAATTATTTCTTTTTCTCTATCGTTTAAAATTTTCATTGCGCTACTTAATAATTCTTTTTTATCATCGAATTCTTGTTTTTGAGATACAATTAACTCTTGATCAAGACTATCATCCACTAACCAGTCCTGCCATTCATCTGCTTCTCCTTTTTTAATTGGATCATTCAATGATTTTTCTTGACCCATCATTCTCCTATTCATATTAATAACTTCATGAGATTCAACATCTAATCTTTTTGATATTTCGCTAACTTGTTCATCTTTTAAATCACCCTCTTGGTTAGGTGCAATTTGATTTTTTAGTTTTTTAAGATTAAAAAAAAGTTTTTTTTGAGCCGTGGTAGTTCCCATTTTTACCAAGCTCCATGACCTTAAAACATATTCTTGGATAGCTGCTTTAATCCACCACATTGCGTATGTAGCAAGTCTAAATCCTTTATCAGGATCAAATTTTTTAACTGCTTGCATTAAACCTAGATTACCCTCTGAAATTAATTCGTTTACAGGTAATCCATAACCTCGATATCCCATTGCAATTTTTGCAACGAGTCTTAAGTGGCTTGTTACCAATTTGTGAGCAGCCTTCAAATTTCCATTTTCTTTCCAATTTTTTGCTAGCATATATTCTTCTTCAGCATCTAACATTGGAAACTTTTTAATTTGAGTTAAGTAAACAGACAAACCTCCTACAGAAGGGGTTGGTAAATTACTTATTTGATTTTTTTTGCTCATCATTGATTATTTATAGATGAAATTTAAAATTTCAACTGCTTAAATTTTCAAGCAAACTCAGTATTTTACTAAATTCATATGGTAAATCTGAGTTAAAACTCATCCTTTTTTTTGTATTAGGATGAGTAAATTCTAAAGTTTTAGCATGTAAAGCCTGACCAGATAATTTATTTAATTTAATAAAAAAATCATTATTAATTTTTTTAAATTTAATATTCTTTTTTCCATATTGTTTGTCGCCTAGTAAGGAAGTACCTTTATATTTTAAATGTACTCTGATTTGATGAGTTCTACCTGTTTCTAATTTACATTCAAGTAAACTTATTTTTGGAATATCCTTGATATTAAAAACTTTAATTGTTTCATAATTCGTGATTGCTTTTTTTCCATTTATGTCACTCACAGTCATTAACTGTCGATTTTTTTTGTCTCTTGTAATCAAAGTACTAATTTTTCCACTAAGAGGCCTTACTACACCCCATATTAAACAAAGGTATTTTCTTTTTATAGTATGTTTGCTAAATTGATCACCTAAATTAGAGTGTGCTGAATTATTTTTAGCAACAACTAAAAGACCACTTGTTTCTTTATCAATTCTGTGAACAATCCCTGGTCTTAATGTTCCATTTAAATCTGACAAATTTTTTTTATACTTATACAGCAAAGCATTCACTAAAGTATTTTCATGATTACCTGCACCAGGATGAACAACCATACCTTTTGGTTTGTTAACTACTAAAATATTTTTATCCTCATAAATTACATCCAAAGCTATTTTTTGTGGAATAATATTCTGAATATTTTTATCTATTATATTAATAGTAATTTTGTCTTTAAGTTTGACTTTAGAGGAGGGTGAAGTATGTATTTTATTATTTAACAATACTTGATTACCTGTAATTAATTTTTTTAAAAATGTTCTTGTAAGATGTTTTATATTTTCTCGCAGAAAAACATCCAATCTTTTTCCACTATTTTTTGCATCAATAGAAAATTTAATTGTATTATTCATAAATTAATTTAAATTACTTGTAATGCGCCGGTAGCTTCAACTGGATAGAGCGCCGGATTTCGGCTCCGGAGGTTATGGGTTCGACTCCTATCCGGCGCACCATTTTAAATAATCCAGTTTAAAAACTTTTCTTTATTTTCAATTACATACTCTGGGTAACTGCTATCTAAAGATATTTTTTTTAGTTTTTTTCCACGGCCAAAAATATCCTCATTTCTTAATATTTTTTCTTCAATTTTTTTTTCATTTAAATCTGCATTATTATATTCCCCGTGTGAGAAAGACTTAACTTTTTGCAGTATTTGTTTTGGCGTTTGCATATATGAAAAATGCCATCCACCATTAATTATTTGTTGATTTAATTTATCTAATCTCCAAAAAGGATAGTTTTTAAATCTTAAATTTCTCAAATCTTGCATTGATTTTATATTCTTTTTTTTTGAAATTTTAGAACCTATCCAATTGCTTTCATCTACATTTTGTAAATTTAATTTATACATAAACATTTTTTGTGAAAACGCTATGAACTTTTTATTTTTTTTAATCTGAGGTAATTTTTTAAGATCTGGTATTTCATCCGAGTCAGATAAAATTATAAGATCTTCTGGTGAAGCATTTTTAATTCCTTCCGAAAGTGAATTTCGTTGATGCTGTTCAATTGGAGACTCCCCACCTGTATGTTTATCAAAATTAATTTCTTCTTTGTAATCAGCAATTATAAAAATTATTTTATCTTTAAATTTAGCAAAATTTTTTATATCAAAATTCAATTTTTTGTTTTTTCCCTGATGAGTTTTAGTTGACTCTGAAATTACAAAATAATCAACGTACTTATTTAGAACATGTAGACGAAGATCTACAATGTGATCTTCATTAAAATACTGAAAACAATCGTATATAGCCATTAGTTAAAATATTGATCCTCTATTTGTGAAAGTTCATACTCATTTAAATTAAATTTTTTTATAATACTTTGTAGAAGTTTTAATTGACCAAAGATCAACATTAGACTTATAAATTTTTCCTCATTGTTTTTAATTAAGTTCTTTCCAGTGTCATTTTTAAAATTTGGTATGAAAATCATATCTGCTTCGGCTGGTATTCTTGTGATATGATCACCAATTCCCTTCCAATCTATTAAAACATAATTTAATTTATATATATAATTAATAAGCTGACTCCATTCTGGAACATCCTTGTACATTGAAAAAAAATGAGCTTCTAACTTTATCATTAGCGGACGATAATTTCCTAGGCCTTTTAAAATTTCTAGTTCTGCACCTTGAGTATCAATTTTTAAATAATCTAATTTCTTAATATTAAGCTCTGTTAATTGGTTTGATAAGGTATCACATTCAATTTCCACAGTTCGAGTAACTTTATAATTTTTGAAATCATTGTTTTTAATATTATGTAAGTCAAAATAATTCTCATCAGGTTCATACATGGATGAACTTCCGAGTCTGTTATCTAGAATATATAATTTCTTCTTCTCTTTTTTGCTCCAGAGCCCTTTATTTAAAGTTAACTTTTTTTGATGTAATTTATTAGCCTCCTCTTTTATCGGTTCTATTAGTATATCTTCAAAAAAAATATTATACTTTTTTGAAAAAAAATCATCAGAGTTAAAACCACCCTGAGCACCAACATCTAAAGATATTATTTTTTCTTTTTTTAATAATTTATTTATTATATTTATAAAGTTATATTGATTATTACTTTTGTAACTTTTTTCACTTAGATAATTGATAACTCTTCTATTCAATTTTAATTTAATAAGAACCTTAAAAATGCCTGGTAATACAATCTTTAATAAACTTCTAAAAAATTTATTTTTTTTTTTAGCCATCTGAATGATATTTATTTTTTTGTAAAAGTTGTAAGCCCTATTTTTTTTCCTTCAATTAAGGATGAAGAACAGTGTAATCTTGTTCTATCAAAAATTAACATTGAACCTAATTCCCATTCATAGACTAAATCAATTTCAAGTCCTGATAGGTTTTCAATTTTTTCATGTTGTAAGTATTTTTTGTAATGATCATGATTAAAAGTTTTTTTTTCATACATTTCAAGGTGCTCAGAGGATCGAATATTTTGACCATATTTAAGATCTTTAATTTTTAATTCATTTTCATCGATTGTAAAATTAGTTGAGTTACCATAAAATTTATTTTTAAAAATAACAGTGCTGCCTCTTGAAGTTAATGGTATTAAAGTCTGTTTATAAATAATTTCACTTAAATCAAAACCAGCATCAACATGTAAACCTATCGGATTATAGCTTTCTTGAAATAGCCCCAAAATATCATTGTTATCTTCGTCTTTCAAATTGTCCATTTTAAAATCACCTATCTCACTTTTTACTTTGTTGTAAAAAAGCTCCTCTAGTTTTTCATTAAAACTTTTAAGCCATCTTTTCTTAATTACGTTTTGTTTTTTATTATGAACAGTTGTTGGCAAATTTTTGTATAATTCAAGAAATTGCTCAATTTCATTCTCGCTAAATAGGTTTTTTATTACTTTTGGCGGTCCTTCTAAGTCTTTAATTTTATCAATATTTTTATGCATTTTATTCACCCATATTTATTAAAGTCCCTCTATTTTTAGCCCCTTTGTACGATAAGTAAAAAATAATTACTCCAATCACAAAATATAAAAAAGAAATTAAAATAGCTTTAAATATTTGAAAGTAATTAATGTTATCATATATTAGGATGTTTCTCATCTCCTCAAAGATATGAACTAAGGGTAGTAATTTTGCAATAATTTGAAGCCATTCTGGAAGTATTTCTATTGGATAGTAAATACATCCTAATGGAGCCAAAAAAAACAAGCTCGCCCATGCTATATTTTCAAAAGATGGACCAAACCTTACTAGTCCAGAGGTTACTAAAAGTCCCAGTGTTACTCCAAAAATATAAAGAGTAATCAATAAAAAAATTAAAGGCACTCCTATATTTAAAATAGATACTCCAAAAAAAGGTATTGCTAAAAGAGCAGCTGGTATTAAACCAATTAAAGTTCTAAATATTGCGGTTAAAGTTAGTGCG
>MDTG01250475.1_pt1 | contig 10016 bp, 8 predicted proteins | sample 811421 | NCBI WGS metagenome assembly MDTG01 (sample SAMN05326645, study PRJNA326480) | marine metagenome | isolation source: seawater | place: Pacific Ocean: South East | collected 2011 | reverse complement strand
TTCCCCGCCATCAGCCGTGTCCCATGACGGCTTTGACCTCGAGGAAGTCGTGGAAGCCCCATTCGCCCCATTCGCGGCCATTGCCCGACTTCTTGTAGCCACCGAAGGCGGCGTTGAGATCGTAGCCGCCATTGATCGCCACGCGGCCCGCGCGAATGCGCTTGGCAAGGCTGCGGGCGAGTTGGATGTCCTCGCCGGTGATCGCGCTGGCAAGGCCGTATTCGGTGTCATTGGCGATGCGGATCGCGTCGTCGTAATCCTCATAGCCGAGGATACACAGCACCGGGCCGAAGATTTCTTCGCGCGCGATGGTCATGTCGTTGGTGACATCGGCGAAGACGGTCGGCTTGACATAGTGACCAGTCTCCAGCCCCTCGGGCTTGCCGGGGCCGCCCGCAACCAGCGTCGCGCCTTCCTCGACGCCCTTCTCGATCAGGCCCTGGATCTTGTCCCACTGCGCGCGGCTGACGACCGGGCCGATCGCGGCATTGCCCTTCGGATCGCCGGGAATGACGCCTCCGGCAGCTTCCTTCGCTGCGGCCTTGGCTTCCGCCATCCGCGCATGCGGCACCAGCATCCGGCTGGGCGCGGTGCAGGTCTGGCCCGAATTGCCCATCATCGCCACCGTGCCCTTGGCAACCGACTTGGTGAATGCGGAATCGTCGAGCACGATATTGGGGCTCTTGCCGCCCAGTTCCTGCGCCACGCGCTTGACGGTATCGGCGGCATTCTTGGCGATCGCGATGCCCGCGCGGGTCGAACCGGTGAAGCTGACCATGTCGATATCGGGATGGCCGCTGATCGCTTCGCCGACGCCCGGCCCGTCGCCATTGACCAGGTTGAACACGCCCGCGGGAACGCCCGCCGCATGCATGATCTCGGCAAAGATACAGGCATTGAAGGGCGCGATCTCGCTCGGCTTGAGCACCATGGTGTTGCCCGTCGCCAGCGCGGGGAAGACCTTGCAGGCGATCTGGTTGAGCGGCCAATTCCACGGGGTGATCATGCCGACCACGCCGACCGGCTCCCATACATGCAAGGTGGGACCGTCGAGCCGTTCGAACGCGAAGCCTTCGAGCACTTCGATGGCCTTCTGGCAATGGCCCGCAAGCAGGCCGACATGCGGCCCGTTGGCAAGGCTCAGCGGCGCGCCCATTTCGTCGCTGACCGCAGTCGCGAGCTCTTCCTTGCGGGTCTCGATCTCCGCCTGGATCGCGCGCAGCAGGGTCAGCCGTTCTTCCTTGCTGGTCTGGCTGAAGCCCTCGAATGCCCTGCGCGCGGCGACCACGGCCTTGTCGACATCGGCCGCGGTGCCGAAGCTGATATGGCCGATGGTCTGCTCGGTGGCGGGGTTCTCCACCGCAACGGTGTTTTCCTCGACCGGGTCGACCCATTGGCCGTCGATGTAGAACTGGGTGCAATCGCGCATCGGAAACTCTCCTTTGCGCGCGCCTCTAGCTTTCCTGACGCCAGCGCGCCACCACCTCTTCGCCATCGCTGGCGCTGTCGCGGATCGTGTTGGGCGTGCGGTCGAACCGCGGTGCGGGGGCGGTGTGCCAGCGCCCGCCGTGTTCGACGAAAGCCCCGCGCGCCTTCATATGCGGATGATCCTTGGCGTGGTCGAGCGGAACGACCGGCGAGAAACAGGCGTCGGTGCCTTCGAGCAATTCGCACCATTCGTCCTGCGTTTTCGTCACGAACAGCGCGGCCAGATCCTCGGCATAGTTGTCCCAATTGGCCGGGTTCATCTGCGCCTCGCGCAAATGCTCGGGCGCATCGGCGCGCTGGAGCAGTTCGGCATAGAATTGCGGTTCGATCGCGCCGACGCTGATTTCCCTGCCATCCTTGCAGGTATAGCAGCGATAGAAATGCGCCGCCCCACCCAGCAGGCCGGCGCCGCGATCCACCGTGCGCAGCGCGCTATGCGGCTGGCCGTAGAAGAAGCTCATCAGGCTGGTCACGCCGTCGACGATCGCGGCATCGACCACCTGCCCCTTGCCGCTGCGTTCGCGTTCGAACAGCGCCGCAAGGATGCCCATCGCGCAATACATCGATCCGCCGCCGAAATCGCCGACGAGGTTCTGCGGCGGCACGGGCAGTTCGCCGCGCTTGCCGATCGCGTCGAGCGCGCCGGTGATGGCGATGTAGTTGAGATCGTGGCCGGCCGCCTGCGCCAGCGGGCCGTCCTGTCCCCAGCCGGTCATTCGCGCATAGACCAGCCGCGGATTGGCCTCGAGCAATTCCTGCGGGCCCAGCCCCAGCCGCTCCATCACGCCCGGACGAAAGCCTTCGACCAGCACGTCGGCATGCGCCAGCGCCTGCTTGACGAATGCCTGGCCTTCGGCGCTCTTGAGATCGACTTCCGCGCGGTGCCGGGCGCGTTCGACCACCGGGTTCATCGGCTGGTGACCGGCGCGTTCGATGCGCACGACCTCCGCGCCCATATCGGCCAGCATCATGCAGACATGCGGGCCCGGGCCGATGCCCTGGAATTCGACGACCCTGAGGCCGGTCAGCGGACCGTTCGACATTTCTCTCTCCTCGGAAAATTTATATGTTCTAGAAGCTCTTGGGCAGGTCGAGGACATGCGTGGCGACATGGCTCAGGATCAGGTTCGTGCTGATCGGCGCGACTTGATAGAGCCGGGTTTCGCGGAACTTGCGCTCGATGTCGTATTCCTCGGCAAAACCGAACCCGCCGTGCGTCTGGATGCACATGTCGGCGGCCGCCCAGCTGGCTTCGCTGGCCAGCATCTTGGCCATGTTCGCTTCGGTCCCGGCAGTCTCGCCATCATCGAACATGCGCGCTGCCTTGGTCACCATTTCGGCCGCGGCCGACAACTGGACATAGGCGCGCGCGATGGGGAACTGCACGCCCTGGTTCTCGCCGATGGCGCGCCCGAAGACATTGCGCTCGGCGGCATAGGCGGCAGCGCGGTCGATGAAGAAACGTCCGTCGCCGATGCATTCGCTGGCGATCAGGATGCGCTCGGCATTCATCCCCGAAAGGATGTAGCGGAACCCCTTGCCCTCCTCGCCGATCAGCGCGCTGGCGGGCACGCGCAAGTCATCGAAGAACAGTTCGGTGGTCGCATGGTTGAGCATGGTGCGCACCGGCCGGATGGTCAGCCCGTTGCCTACCGCCTCGCGCATGTCGACCAGCAGCACGCTCATCCCGTCGGACGGCTTGGCGCATTCCTCGCGCGGAGTCGTGCGGCACAACAGCACCATCAGGTCCGAATGCTCCGCGCGGCTGATCCAGATCTTCTGACCGTTGACCACGTAATCGTCGCCGTCGCGGCGCGCGAAGGTGCTGATCCGCGTCGTATCGGTGCCCGCACCGGGTTCGGTCACGCCAAAGGCCTGCAGCCGTAATTCACCGCTGGCGATCTTGGGCAGGTATTCGCGCTTCTGCTGGCCCGATCCGTGCTTCAGCAGCGTGCCCATGGTGTACATCTGCGCATGGCAGGCACCGCCGTTGGAACCCGACCGGTGAATTTCCTCGAGCACGGCGCAGGCCGCCTCCAGCCCCAGGCCCGAGCCGTCATATTCTTCAGGGATGAGGACCGAGAGGAAGCCAGCCTCGGTCAGAGCGGCGACGAATTCGCTCGGATAGGCGCGCTCGCGATCGAGTTCGCGCCAGTATTCGCCGGGGAAGCGCGCGCACAAACGCCGCACCGCTTCGCGGATTTCCGGAAAGGTCTCGCTCAAATGTCCGTCTCCCATTGCAACCTATTTGCCGCGCATCGCGCGCTTTGGCAACGGGTGTTGGGAGAATGGATGCCCCGTGAGGATTCGAACCTCAATTGACGGAGTCAGAGTCCGCAGTCTTACCATTAGACGACGGGGCATCAGCTGTCCGGGCAGGCGAGAATCGCGGGCTGCGCCGGAAGAGAGGCCGCGCATCTAGTTTCGTGTGGAGGCAAGGTCAACCCCGCAGCCGGCAGCGCCACTTGCCCCGTCTGCGCAACGCGGCTAGCGTTGGCGCCAAGTCCCCGTGCACAACGGTTTGCGCGGGAGGAAGAACAAAAGAAAGCCCCAGTTATGGCGGATCATCCTCCGCCGGACACCAAAAGGGGGCCTGGGAAGAAACGGGGCGGCAAGTCCGGCAAGGTAGCCGATTTCCGCTACAAACGCCCCTCCAGGCCCGATGGCAAGCGCAGCGACCGGCGCAATCCGCCCCGTCGCGACGCAGGCTTCGCGGCGCGCGCGCCAGCGGTTTCCGCCACGCATAGCCCGCAGCCGCACCGGCAGGCCTATGCCGCGCTCGATCTCGGCACCAACAATTGCCGCCTGCTGATTGCCCGCCCCTCGGGCGAGAATTTCACTGTCATCGACGCATTCAGCCGCGTGGTCCGCCTTGGCGAAGGGCTGGCGGCAAGCGGGCGCCTGTCCGACGAATCCATGGAACGCACGCTGGCAGCGCTGCATGTCTGCGCCGAGAAACTGCGGCGGCGCAACGTCCGGCTGGCGCGATCTGTCGCTACCGAAGCGTGCCGCCGCGCCTGCAACGGCCCGGCCTTTATCGAGCGCGTCCGCCGCGAGACGGGGATCATGCTCGACATCATCTCCGCGCAGGAGGAAGCGCGGCTGGCGGTGCTGGGCTGCCATATCCTGCTCGAAGAGGGCGACGGGCCGGCGATCATCTTCGACATCGGTGGCGGATCGACCGAACTGGTCCTGGTCCAGCCGGGCGACAAGGTCCCGCGGATCGTCGACTGGCTCAGCGTGCCGTGGGGCGTCGTGTCGCTGACCGATACGGTGCAGGGTTCGGACGCCAGCGAGGCGAGACGGCTCGAACGTTACGCGGGCATGCGGCAGACCGTAAGCGCGAGCTTTGCCGAATTCGCCGAGCGGATCCGCAAGCACACGCAGTCGCGCGAACCGATCCGCCTGCTGGGCACCAGCGGCACCGTAACCACGCTGGCCAGCCTGCATCTCGAACTGCCGCAATACGACCGGCGCGCGGTCGACGGGCTGATCGTGCCATCTCAGGCCATGCGCGACATCTCCACCCGCCTGTCGCGGATGTCCGCCGGCGATCGCAAGTGCCTGCCGTGCATCGGTGACGACCGCGCCAACCTGGTGATTGCCGGCTGCGCGATCCTCGAATCGATTCTCGACATCTGGCCCGCGGAACAGCTGGGTGTGGCCGATCGCGGAATCCGCGAAGGCATACTGCGCAGCCTGATCGCTGCGGATGCCGAAGGCGAACGCAGCCGCGCGGCGCTCCAGCGCATGCGAGAACAGGATGTCTGACCAGATCCACGCGTGCGAACGAGGCCCGGCCCCGTCATTCCGGCACCGAACGCAATGAGGAATAAATAATGTCACGTTCGGGCAAGGATCGCGATACGCGCGTGCGCACGTCGAAGAAGCGGACGGCCAGTTCGACCCGCTGGCTGCAACGCCAGCTCAACGATCCCTATGTGAAGCAGGCCAAGGCCGATGGATACCGCAGCCGCGCCGCCTACAAGCTGATCGAGCTGGACGAGAAATTCAGCCTGCTCAACGGCGTCACCCGGGTCGTCGACCTCGGCATAGCGCCAGGCGGGTGGAGCCAGGTGGTGCGCAAGCGCAAGCCCAGGGCGCATGTCGTGGGAATCGACCTGCTCGAGGTCGAACCGATCGAAGGCGTCACGATCCTGCAAATGGATTTCATGGCCGACGACGCGCCGCGGGCGCTCGAGGAAGCGCTGGGCGGCAAGGCCGAACTGGTGCTCAGCGACATGGCCGCCAATACGGTCGGTCACAAGCAGACCGACCATCTGCGCACGATGGGTCTGGTGGAAGCAGGCGCCTGGTTCGCCATCGAAAACCTCGCGCCGGGGGGCACCTATCTCGCCAAGGTCCTGGCGGGGGGTACCGACACCGACCTGCTCACGCTGCTGAAGCAGCATTTCCGCACCGTGAAACATGCCAAGCCGCCCGCGAGCCGCAAGGATTCAAGCGAGTGGTATGTGATCGCGCAGGGCTTCAAGGGCTGATCGTCCCACAAAAAAGCCCCGCCGAAGCGGGGCTTTCCTGAAGCAGTCAGCCTGCCGGACGGCTTATTCGTCGACCTTGGTCGCGCCATCGGTGTTGGTGGCGGCATTTGCAGCAGCGACCGGCTGGTCGGCGCTCATGCCAGCGGCCGATTCCGCAGCGCCGGCTTCGGCACCCTCGACCGGGCCGAGGCCGTCGCCGGGGAAGTCTTCGCTGACTTCTTCGGTTTCAGCCGGAGCCGGTTCGGGCTTGGCCGGGGCCCCGCCATAGGTCGACATGAATTCCATCACATTGGCGCGGTCTTCAGGCTTGCTGAGACCGGCAAAGCTCATCTTGGTTCCGCTGGCGAAAGCACGCGGGCTGGTCAGCCATTCGTCCATCGCTTCCCAGGTCCAGTCGCCGCCCTTCTCGGACAGGGCCGAGCTGTAGGCGAAGCCCGCGGCATGCGCGCCGATCGACGCGCCCATCACGCCGTAGAGATTCGGACCGATGCCATTGGCCCCGCCCTGATCGATCGTGTGGCACGCGGTGCATTTGGCGAAGACCTTTTCGCCGGCCGCGGCATCGGCGCTGGCCAGCAGCGTGCCGAGATCCGGACCCTCGTCGGCGCCGCCTTCCTCGGCTGCGCCCTCGATGAAATAACCAGCTTCTTCGGGATGCTCGGCGCTATCGGCATGGAAATACATGCCCGAAACGATGGAGGCGCCCAGCGCCACGATAGCAGCGCCAAGGACCCAGCCAGCAGCGGTGTTGAAACGATCGTCCATTGCGTAAAATACCCGGCGAAAATCGGTTGGTCAGATGGTTGCGCGCCGCTCTAGTGCGCAGCGCCGCCTTTCGCAAGGGTGCAGGCCGCAATAGCGCTTGATGCCGCGCGAACGCGACCGTAACGCCCGCAGACCATGCGCCAGTTCGCCAAACCTGCCCTCGCCCTTGTCGATTCGATGCGCGCGGCCGCGGCCGCCGACCCGGCGCGGGCGATCGCGTTCGGCGGCGCCCCCGGATCCAATTCGCACCAGGCCGCGATGCAGTTCGCGCCCGAAGCGCTGCCGCTGCCGTGCTTCAGTTTCGAAGATGCGCTGGCCGCGGTCGAAAGCGGCGCGGCGGGCTGTGCAATGATCCCGATCGAGAACAGCCAGCACGGCCGCGTGGCCGACATCCATTTCCTGCTTCCGGCCAGCGGGCTGTCGATCGTGGCCGAGCATTTCATGCGCATCACGCATTGCCTGATGGCCTTGGGGCCGGGCCCGTTCGAAGCCGCCTACAGCCATCCGCAGGCGCTCGGCCAGTCGCACCGCTTTCTGGGTGAGCGCGGGATCGTGGGGCTGAGCCATGCCGATACCGCAGGCGCCGCCGCCTTCGTCGCGGAAAGCGGCAAGCCCGACATCGCCGCCATCGCGCCGGCGCTGGCCGCGGATCTCTACGGGCTCGAAATCATCGAACGCGAGGTGGAGGATGCGCCCGACAACACCACCCGCTTCGTGGTGCTGGCGAAAGACCCGCTCGACCCCGCGCTGCTCGAAGGGTCGCGGGCTATGACCACCTTCATCTTCGAAGTGAAGAACATTCCCGCCGCGCTGTACAAGGCGCTGGGCTGCTTCGCGACCAATGGCGTGAACATGACCAAGCTGGAAAGCTACCAGAAGGGGGCAAGCTTCGCGGCAACGCAGTTCTTCGCCGATATCGAGGGCGCGCCGGGGGATGCCCGCGTGGACCTGGCGCTGGAGGAGCTGGCCTTCCAGACCAATGGCGTACGGCTGCTCGGCAGCTACGCGCAAGCCCGCCGCCGCGGCTGACCGGATCGGGACCGCGCAACGCCGCCGGCCGGGGGCGCTCGCCTATTCGTCGTCGTAGATCGCGACTTCGTTCATCCCAGCACTGGTTGCACGCCCGCGGTACATGCCGGAGGTGTTCATGCTGAACAACGGATGGCCTTCGCGCGTGACGACGATCACCCCGCCATCGCCGCCGAGACTGCCGACATCCGCGATGACCGCATCGATCTCTTCCTGCGCCTGCGCTGCTTTTAGACCGAATTCGCTGGCATGGACGAGATAGGTCGGAATGCCTTCCTCATCGAGCGGTACGCGCGCCTGGGCAGCGTCGATCTCCGCACGGAAGCGATAGCGCAGCCGGGTGCAGATTTCCTGCGCGACACCGACCCGGATAAAGAATTCTCCCCACCCGGTGGCGGAAACCGCGCAGCTGCGATTGTCGGCATAGGTGCCGGCACCGATGATCGGCGCATCGCCGATCCGGCCCCAGCGCTTGCCCGTCATCCCGCCGGTCGACGTGCCCGCCGCCATGTTCCCATCGGCGTCGAGCGCGACCGCACCGACCGTGCCGAACTTGATGTCGACATCGAGCGCGCTGAGCTGTTCGGCCTTCATCCGCTCCAGCGCTTCCCTGCGGCGCGTGGTTTCGAACCATTCGGGCGGCATCGTTTCAAGCTGGTGGCTGGCGGCAAAAGCTTCAGCCCCGGTGCCGGCCAGCATCACATGCGGACTGTCGGTCATGACCTTGCGCGCCAGATCGATCGGATGGCGGATACCGGTCACGCCGGCCACCGCACCTGCATCGCGCGTCCGCCCGTCCATGATCGATGCGTCGAGTTCGATATCGCCGTCCCAGGTCAGCACGGCACCCCGCCCGGCATTGAACAGCGCATCGTCTTCCATCGGTTCGATCGCCGCCTGGATCGCATCCATCGCGCTGCCCCCGTCACGTAGCACTGCCGCACCTGCATCGAGCGCGCGCTGCAGCGCCGCGCGATAGGCGGCATCCTGTTCGGGCGTCATGTTCTCGCGCGCGATCGTGCCCGCGCCGCCATGGATGGCGATCGACCAGCCGGGCGTGTCCTGTGCGGTTGCAGGGGCCGCGAACAGCGCGAGAAGCGCAACCGACGCGGCGGCGATGGGGGCGAAAAATCCTCTCATGCCAGAGCGGTAGCACGGCTGCTTATCCACTTCACCCGGGAAAGCATTTTGTGGATTCGCGCCATGCATGGTAGCCCTTCCGTAACGTAAACCAATGGGGAGAGGTTTCGTGATTTTCGACCGTTATCGTTTCAATGAACAGGTGGCGATGGAGCTGGGGGAAAAGATCCTTCTGGCAATCGTCGCGCTGATCGTGACCTGGCTCATCGCGCGCGCTGCCAAATGGGCCTTCGCCAAACTCGTCGATGCCGTCGACTTCTTCAAGCGGGGGACCGGCAGCGGGCAATCGCTGGGCGAATCGCTGGGCAAGATCGTCAGCTTGCTGATCTGGCTGTTCGGCCTGCTGATCATTCTCAACATTCTCGAACTCGGCGGGGTTGCGGGGCCGATCGACAGCCTGCTCGAAAACGTCGTCGCATTCCTGCCCAATCTGCTGTGGGCGGGACTGATCTTCTTCATCGGCATGATGGTGGCACGGATCGTGCGCGACTTGGTCGTCACCACGCTGCAGACGGCCGATCTGGATAAATGGGCCAATCGCGGCGGGGTCGACAGCGTCACCGGAAACAGCACCATCAGCCGGACCATCGGCACCATCGTCTACGTTCTGATCGCGATCCCGGTGGCGATCGCCGCGCTCGAACAGCTGGGCATCGATTCGATCAGCGCACCGGCCAGCGAAATGCTGCGGATGATCTTTGCCGCGATCCCGAACATCATTGCCGCGGCCGTGCTGCTGGGGATCGGCTATCTCATCAGCCGCTTCGTGGTGCAGATCGTCAAGGAAATCCTGCCCGGCCTGGGCGTCGATCGCGCCATGGCCGAAAGCGGGCTGGTCACCGAAGGCACGACCGTGTCGGGCATCATCGCTCGCGTCGCGCAGGTGGCCATCATCCTGTTCTTCGCGATTGCCGCGACGAGGCTGCTCGGGTTTCCCGAACTGACCGCGATCCTCGACCAATTGCTCGAACTGGGCGGCCGGGTGATCTTCGGCGCGGTGGTGATCGCCTTCGGTTTCCTGATCGCCAACCTGCTCGCGCGGCTGATCGCAGGCGATGCGGGCGGGTCGACCGCGGGCACCATCGTGCGCTGGGC
>MDTG01174936.1_pt1 | contig 10016 bp, 9 predicted proteins | sample 811421 | NCBI WGS metagenome assembly MDTG01 (sample SAMN05326645, study PRJNA326480) | marine metagenome | isolation source: seawater | place: Pacific Ocean: South East | collected 2011 | reverse complement strand
CGTAATTGATTATTTACTTGGAGTTATAATGTATACTCTTATTGGACGATCAGCTATGAACATCTTTCAAAAAGAAGACTCAGAGTTTTTCTTTATGAAAGTATTTGTCAAATTGACCAATCCTATTTTAGATTTTTTTAAATTTTTAACTCCAAGCTTTCTTGTAAGAGCTATTGTGCCATTATATATCGCTTGGTTCATATTCATGATTAGATTTTATCTATTACCTATATTGCTGGGATATGGAGAAATGGGAATGCTTTCTTTTCCACTAGATAGTGAAATTTCTAGACTAATATATGATTTATTTGGTAAAAAATAATTTTAATTTTATTTAAAATTGATACTACTTATCTAGTAGTAAATGAAAAAAATACAAATATCACCTTCTATATTATCAGCGGATTTTAGCCAACTTGGAAATGAAATTAAAAAATTAGAAAAAGGTGGAGCAGATATGATTCATGTTGATGTAATGGATGGTCATTTTGTTCCTAATTTAACAATTGGACCTCCAGTTATTAAAACCTTAAGAAATTATACAAAATTACCATTTGATGTTCATTTAATGATAAATCCAGTTCATAAATATATAAAAAATTATGCTGATGCAGGAGCAGATATTATAACAATACACCCAGAAGCAACTGAAAACTTAAGTAACTCAATTAAACATATTAAAGAACTAGGTAAAAAGGTTGGTGTTTCTTTAAATCCTGAAACAAAAACGGATGTTGTAAAAAAATATTTGAAAGAAATAGATTTAATTTTAATAATGAGTGTGCACCCAGGTTTTGGTGGTCAAAAATTTATCCCTGAAGTTTTAGACAAAATTAAAGAACTAAAAAAAATAAAATTAAATGAAAATTTAAAATACGATATTGAAGTTGATGGTGGAATTGATTTTAATAACTCAAAATTAGTTATAAATGCTGGAGCAAATATATTAGTTTCTGGCACAACTATTTTTAAAAATAATAACGGAGATATTAAAAAAAATATTGAAACGCTTAAACTAATTTAATACTAAAATGTTTTTTAAAAATTCATTAAATTTTTTTAATCAATTTTTTTTTTTCTTTTCTAACTACATAAGAAATTTTTATTTAAATTCTAGAATTTATAATAAAAAAATTTCTAAAATTTCAAATAAAACATTAGAATATAAACCAAGTCCAAGTCTACTAGATTGTGTAATAAAATATGAAAAAAAGAAAATCAAAATTGAAGACTTATATTTAAATTCTATTTGGGCTAATGAAAATATTTCAGAAAAAGAATATAAAAACTTGCATAGTTTTTTTTGGTTGTTTAGTCTAGATTTAAAATCTTCAAAAAAAAATACACAAACAGTAATACTTAATTGGATAGAAAATAATATTAATTACAACAAAAATAATTGGGAGATTAATATTTTATCTAAAAGAATAATTTCTTGGATTTCAAATTCAAAATTAACTTATGAAGATAGTGATGAAAATTATAAAAGTAAATTTAATTTAATTGTTCAAAAACAAATAAATCATTTAATTAATGAAATTGAAAAATCAAAATGGGTTGATAATAAATTAGTAGGTTGTGCTGCTATAATCTTAACTGGTCTCGCTCTTAATGAAAAAGAAAAATATCTAGGATTTGGTTTATCATTATTAAAAAAAATAATAAATTTTTCTTTTGACAGTCAGAATTTTCCAAAATCAAGAAGTATTAGACAACTAACATTTTTTTTAAAATATTTTATTTTAATTAGAGAATGGTTAAAAGAATCTCAATCAGAAATACCTGAATACTTGGATGAAATTATATATTATCTTGGAAAATCACATGCAACTTTATGTCAAGGAAATAGCAATGCATTACTATTTAATGGGAATCATGAAAGTAAAAATGAAGAATTCGAAAATTATTTAACTAATCATGGTTATAAATTTAAAAATGACTCTTTGGAATCTGGGGGATATGTTGTTTTAAAAAATAAAAAAATTATTCTATCAATGGACATAGGTAATAGCCCAGAAAAAAAATTTTCTAAAGATTATCAATGTGGTGCTCTTTCATTTGAAATAACTTCCAATAACAAAAAACTAATATGTAATTCAGGATACTTTCAAAAAACAAAACACAAATTAAATGATATTTCCAAATCAAGCGCAAATCATAGTACTTTAATTATAGATAATCATTCTTCTTGCAGAATTAATAAAACTAAAATGGAAGTTGAAAACGGTTTGAAAATATTAGAAAAAGAATATTTTATAAAAAGAAATTATTGGAATGTATTTGCCTCACATGATGGTTATAATAAAAAATATGGAATTATTCATCAAAGACAAATAGAATTTTTTCCTGAAAATAATAAATTTATTGGCACAGATAAATTAATAAAGAAAAAAAATTTCAAAAGTTCAAGTTTTGAAATAAGATTCCATCTAAAACCAACTGCTAAAATTATGAAAACTCAAGATGGTAAATCTATATTTATAGATATTGATAATGAGGGTTGGAAATTTTGCTCACACGGATATACAATTGACATAGAAACTGGATTATACTTTGGTAAAAAAAATTCTTTTACTGAAAATCAAAATTTATTTATTTTAGGTATTACACAAAAAGAAGATCAAACTATTAAATGGGAATTTGAAAAAATATCATGAAAAAAATTAAAAGAGCATTAATTTCTGTATCAGATAAAAATAATTTAAAAAAATTGCTATATGCTTTAGCAAAATACAATATTGAATTAATTAGCTCTGGAGGCACTTATAATAAAATAAAAAAATCAAAGTTTAAATGCACCAATATATCTAATTATACAAATTCGCCGGAAATTCTAAGTGGAAGAGTTAAAACTTTACATCCAAAAATATATGCTGGTATTCTAAGTAAAAGAAATAAAAAATCTCATTCAAAAGATTTACAAAAAAATAATTTTCAAGAGATAGACTTAGTGATTGTTAATTTTTACCCATTTGAAAAAATTTTGAATACAACAAATGATCAAGAAAAAATAATAGAAAATATTGACATCGGTGGTCCATCATTAGCTAGAGCTGCCGCAAAAAATTACAATGATGTAACTGTAATAACCAACCTAAATCAATACAATGATTTAATTAAAGAACTAAATAAAAATAAAGGAAGTACTTCATTAAATTTTAGAAAGAAAATGTCAGAAGAAGCTTTTTCTGAAACAGCCTATTATGATTCTATAGTTTCAAACTATTTTAATAACATTAATAAGAATCCTTTTCCCAATAAAAAAATAATTTATGGCAAATTAATTGAAAAATTAAGATACGGAGAAAACCCCCATCAAAATGGCGCTATTTATTCTGCAGACAAAAACCTTGGCATAGTACAACTTCATGGAAAAAAATTAAGCTATAATAATTATAATGATATTTTTTCTGCATTAACAATTTCTAAATCTTTCCCAAAAAATACTGGAACAGTAATTATCAAACATTCAAATCCATGTGGAGCTTCTATTTCAAATAATCATTTAAATAGTTATTATTCTGCACTTGCATGCGATCCGATAAGCGCTTATGGAGGTATAATTTCATTTAATTATAAAATTACAAAAAAATTAGCTATTCAAATCAGTAAAATTTTTTTTGAAGTAATTATTGCAAATGGATTTGAAAAAAGTGCACTTAAAATACTTAAAAGAAAAAAAAAATTTAAGAATTATCGTTTCTGAAAATTTAATAACTTCAAACAAATATAGCTATATATCAAATTTTAACTCAATATTATTTCAATCTTTAGATTCAAATAAGTTTGATAAAAAAAACTTTAAAATTGTTTCAAATAAAAAACCTAATTTTAAACAGTTTCAAGATTTAATTTTTGCCTTTAATGTTTGTAAAAATGTTAAATCTAATGCAATAGTCATTGCCAACAACAAGTCAACATTAGGAATAGGATCCGGACAACCAAGTCGACTTGATAGCTGCAAAATAGCAATTAAGAAGATGAATAAATTTCAACATAATAATTTTGAAAATTGTGTAGCTGCTTCAGATGCTTTTTTCCCATTCGTTGATGGAGTTGAAAAATTAGTACAAGCTGGAATTTCCGCAATTATACAACCATCAGGATCAATTAGAGATAAGGAGATAATTAAATTTGCTAATCAAACTAATACGGTTCTAGTTTTTTCTAAAACTAGACATTTTAAACATTAGATATACGATCAACTTTAGCTGCCAAAACAAAATCACTTTCATGAAGACCTTTTATTGCATGAGTAAAAATTTTTATTTTGGCATAACCCCAACCAAACCATATATCTGGATGGTGTCCTTCTTTTTCTGCAATAATCCCAACTTTATTTACAAAATTTTGACTTTCTAAAAAATTATTAAATTTAAATTCTTTAATTAGATAATAAATATTATCTTTATCTGATTTAACATCCCAACCATCAACTTTCTTAAGATACTTGTGAATTTCTGTTTTATCAAAACTAGGAATATTACCCTCACAAGGAATACATTTTTTATCAGCTAAATCATCCATAAATACCTCTTAAATTATATTTCTTACTGGAGCGGGCGATGGGACTTGAACCCACGACCTTCTCGTTGGCAACGAGACGCTCTACCACTGAGCTACGCCCGCATATAAAAAAAGGAATATAAATCAACGATTTTTTTTAATCAAGTAATATACAAAAATAAATTAAACTTTAATGCTTCAGTAAATTTACGTCTACTATATAATCCTTAACTTAATAAATGAAAACAATGCAGAATTTACCAAATAAAATTTCAATCTTCCCTCTTTCTAACTTTATAATATTTCCTAATACCTCAGTTCCATTAAATATATTTGAACCTAGATATATTCAAATGATTAATGACAGTATGAAAGACAACCGTATTATTGGAATGATACAGCCAAAAAATAATAATAATATTCCTGAATTATATTCTATTGGATGTGCAGGAAAAATAACAAGTTTTAATGAAACTGATGATGGAAGATATTTAATTGTAATTAAAGGTTTAAGTAGATTCAAAATTCTCAAAGAAATTAATAATGGCAAGACTTATAGAGAATGCGAAGTGAGCTTCCAAGAGTTTAATGATGATTTAAATCAAAATTTTAGTGAAATTAAATTCAAAGATCTTGAACTAATTTTTAAAAATTTAAAATCACTCTTTGAAAAAAAAGGATATGTAGTTAATTGGAAAGAACTTGAAAATCAAACTTTAGATCAGACAATAAACACATTATCAATGGCATCACCATTTTCTCTTCACGAAAAACAAATTTTACTTGAAACAGTAGATATCGAAAATAGAAAAATACAATTAGAAAAAATTTTAAGCACTTATGTCAGGGATGAATTTAACAATAAAACATTACAATAGAAATTTATATTGATAGACCTTTATCTGCAAATTTAATTGCAATTTTTTTTAAAAAATCATTTTTGTTAAAATAGCTAAACATATTTTTTGAAAAAGCTTTTGAATAAAAATTATCATAATTAAAAAACTCATATATAAAATCATTTCCTGTAGTAAATAGAAAATTTAAATGTTTAGTATTATTTTCAAATTCACTACAAACGGAATAATCAATCGGAAGTCCTAAATTTTGTCTATCATTTAATAAATCTATTAATACTTTAATATCCCTTAAAGACATATTAAATCCTTGCCCAGACAAAGGATGGATTTGATGCAACATATCACCAAAAGCTAAAATATTTTTATAATAATAATTTCTTAAATTTTTAGACTTTAATTTAAATGTTTCAAATTTTTCGATAGATTTTATCTTATATATTTTATTATAATTAGAAATTAATTTTTCTAAAATTTTTTGAGATAATTTTTTATCTATTTTAATACTTTTATTTTTTATAGAAAAAACTACTGAAGTTTTTTTATGAGAAACTGGCAAGAAAGCTATAGGACCATATTTTGTAAAAATTTGTGTCGCATTATTATTATTAATATAAGAATGATTTATAATTGTCACATATGCAGTACTTTTATAATTTTTTAAAAAATTTTTAAAAAAATATTTTTTACTAATTTCGTTTCTTGCATCACAATTAATTACTAAATCATATTTTTTATTTTCAATAATATTTTTATAAAAATGTTTATTTTTAATTATAATTTTTTTAAAATTTTTATTTTTAACTAAACTTTTTGCTAGCAATTTATATAAATTATAATTTTTTATAATTGAAAATAAATTTTTACCTTTTTGATCAAATTTTAATATCTTTTCTTCTGTATTTTGTTGATTGTAAATTTCTATTTTATTAATTTCCCACAATAATTTCTTATTTAAATTAATAACCTCTCGTTTAATAAAGTCCAAATTATTTTTACTAATACCAATTGTTCTGTTTTGGTTAATATTAAAATTAAAATTATTAGAATAAAGATCTACTTTGATTTTGTTATTTATTAAAGTTTTTGCCAGTGTAAGGCTAATTAAGCCATTTCCAATCAAACAAATATTCATATTTAAATTTTAATTTTAACAATATTTATTAAATGATACAAAGTGATTAATTTGATTCATCTTTATGGAAATAAAAAAAATATTTGAAAATACACTTAATTTTCTTATTAAAAGGTTCATTGAAGTAATCGGAATAATTATTTTAGTTATTTCTTTATTATTATTTATATCTTTAATTACCTATTCGCCAGAAGACCCTAATTTTATATTTCCTGACAATACAGAAATAAAAAATATTCTTGGATTTAAAGGAAGTTTTGTATCTGATATCTTTTTTCAATCTATAGGTTTAATTTCAATTTTATTTTCTATTTCGCTTTTCTTTACTGGAGTTAACATTGTAAAAACAAAAAAACTAGTACTCTTATTACAAAATTGCTTTTATTCCATATTGTACGCTATATTAGGTTCTATATTTTTTAGTGTTTACTATTCTGATTCATATTGGTTAGCAATAAACGGAAATGGTGGATTTGTTGGAAAACTACTAAGCGAAAATTTTTTTAGTTTTATATTAAATAAAAATAATCATATTTCATATTATTTACTATTAACATTGATATTAATAATATTTTTTAAAAGTATTAACTTTAATATTAATTGGTTTTTAAATCTTATTAAAAAAAATATAATAAAAATCTTTTCAAAGAAAAAAAATTTTGAAATTAATGAAAATTTATCTAACGAAGATAAAGATATATCCGAAAGATATTCTAAGCCAATTCAAGAGGATTTGCCATTTGTTAGTAATGATAAAAATAAAAACCAATTAAAAATAAAGTTTAAACTACCTCCAATTGACTACCTAAAATTTCCAACAAAAGAGGAAAGAAAAGAAAGTTCTAATAGCAATGTAATTGATAAAGATTTTTTAGAAAAAATTCTTTTAGATTTTGGTGTAGAGGGTAAAATAAAAAAAATAAGTAATGGACCAGTTGTAAGTTTAAATGAATTTGAACCTGCTCCAGGTGTTAAAGTATCAAAAATAATTAACCTTGCTGAAGATATTGCTCGTAATACTAGTTCGGAGTCCGCTAGGATATCAACTATTCCAGGAAAAAATACAATTGGAATAGAAATACCCAAACCAACTAGAGAAAATGTTTATTTAAGTGAAATAATATCTGAAAATAATTTTAAAAATAAAGATGTTAAATTACCAATTGCTCTTGGAAAAGATATATCTGGATCACCAATTACTGGTGATTTATCTACTATGCCTCATTTGTTAATTGCTGGAACAACTGGATCAGGAAAATCAATTTGTATTAATACAATTATATTATCGCTTCTTTACAGACATTCTCCTGAAAAATGCAAATTTATATTAATTGATCCTAAAATGTTAGAATTATCTACTTATGAAGGAATTCCACATTTACTCTGCCCTGTAATAACAGAAGCTAAGAAAGCAGCTTCTGTACTTGGGTGGGTAGTAAAAGAAATGGAGAGTAGGTATCGGTTGATGACAAAAGAAGGTGTAAAAAATATTGACGGATATAATAACAAACATAAGTTACCAATGCCTTATATAGTTGTAATTGTTGATGAGATGTCCGATTTAATGTTGGTAGCAGGAAAAGAAATCGAAAATTATGTTCAAAAGCTTTCTCAAATGGCTAGGGCTGCTGGAATTCATATAATAATGGCGACTCAAAGACCTAGCGTTGATGTAATAACTGGAACAATAAAAGCAAACTTTCCAACAAGAATTTCATTTCAAGTTACTTCAAAAATAGATAGCAGAACAGTTATTGGAGAGCAAGGAGCAGAACAGTTACTAGGAAAAGGTGACATGCTCTACATGTCTTCAGCTAATAGAATAGTAAGAATTCATGCACCATACGTTTCCGAAAATGAAATACAAAAAATTAATAACTTTTTAAGATCGCAATCTGAACCTGAATATATAGATGAAATTTTAAACTTTGCTGACGAAAAAGAAATGGGAGATAATTTTTTAAGTGAAGAAAATAAAGATGAATTATATGAAAAAGCTCTAGAAATTGTAAAATCAGAAGGGAAAGCATCTACTTCATTTTTGCAAAGAAAGCTTCAAATTGGATATAATCGTGCTGCAAGAATTATCGATATGATGGAAACCGAAGGAGTTGTAAGTAGGGCAAATCATGTCGGAAAAAGAGAAGTGCTTTAATGTTAAAAAAAATATTAATACTATTTTTTTTAATATTTAGCCTTATAAAACCACTTTATGCTTCAGTTGAAAAAAAAATTATTAATAATTTATTAAAAATAGAAAATTTTACTTTTAACTTTAAACAAACGATAGATGAAAAAACTGAAGTGGGCGTTTGCACAATTCAGTACCCAAAAAAAATTTTTTGTGAATATGAAACTCTTAATAAAAAAATTATGGTTTCAAATGGAAAATCCTTAGTAATAAAAAATAAAGTTAATAATCAATATTATCTTTATCCACTAAAAAAAACTCCACTAAATTTAATACTAGATAAAAATTTTTTGATAAATGAAATTAAAAATTTAAAAAGTAGAATTATTGATAATAAATATATTAATTTTACTATTTTAAAAAATGATAATGAAATAAACATTTTTTTTGATAAAGAAAATTTAAATTTAATTGGATGGCAAATGGAAGATGTGTATCAAAATTTAGTAGTTACTTACATTTATGAAATTCAATATAATAGAAAAATTGATGAAAAAATATTCAAACTACCTAAAATGAATTAAGCTATTTTAGCGACTACTTTTTCGGTATTAAAAACTTTCATACCTCTAGATAAATAATTTTTTAATGCATTTTTATGGTCTAAAGAACACGTATGAACCCAAACTCTACTAACATTTTTATATGAAAAAGATATTTTAATAGCTTCACTTAATAGATATCCTCCAAGTTTTCTATTAAGATACTCATTTAATAATCCCAAATAAGCTATCTCAATTTCAAATTTTTTTTTATGATAAATTAATTCAAAAAATCCAACTAAATTTTCATTTTCTTTTAAAATAAAAGTTAATACATTTGGATTTGAAACATAACTTATCCATTTATTATCACTCCAAGTTAATCTATCTTTCCAATGATGATTTTTTCCGATTTGTTTATAAAAAAACTTATTTAATTGAAAATCATATTTTAAAACTTTTTCTAAATTATATTTTTGATCTGGCTTTTTTTTTATTAAAAGTTTATCTAAAGATTTTATCTCTAAATAGTTTCTTATTACTTCTTCCATTATTGAACCATTTTTCCAACTTTTTCACCCCCAAATATGTGAAAATGTAAATGAGGTACTTCCTGGCCCCCATGTTCACTTAAATTTGAAAGTACTCTATAACCCTTTCCTATTCCCGAAGATACACCTAATTTCTTCGCTACAATCGAAATTCCTTTTAATAAACCAACAATTTCTTTATCAGATGCATTTGTATTAAAATCATCTAAATCAATAAATTTACCTTTTGGTATTACCAAAGCATGAATTTTCTTTTGTGGGTTTATATCATAAAAAGATAAGACAAATTCATCT
>MDTG01134860.1_pt1 | contig 10016 bp, 5 predicted proteins | sample 811421 | NCBI WGS metagenome assembly MDTG01 (sample SAMN05326645, study PRJNA326480) | marine metagenome | isolation source: seawater | place: Pacific Ocean: South East | collected 2011 | reverse complement strand
GATGCTTCATCTAGATAAAGTGATGGGTCGTCAAAATAAAAAGGTTCAGTATAATCCAAACTAGTTTCAGAGTATAACTCAGCATAATTAGTACTCATCAAGGGATTGACTATAATCGATTGTTCAAAAAAACTCGAAGATGAAAAACTATTAATAGGAACAAAATTGTCAGAATTAAACACCTCTTGCGTCCCTGGTTGTAAAGAAACTCCAAAGCTCCCTGGTAAAATTTCTGATGCAAAACTTGAACTATTTTGTGATAAAGGATTAATTATTTGTGAAGACATTGGTAAGTCATCTGACAAAATAATTTCTTCATCATCAGAAGTTAAGTTCCCTTCCAAACCAGAGGATTCAACAGCAGCAGCCATTGCTTCTTCCGGACTAGCTCCACTAGAAAGAGCAGTATCAAAAGCTTCTCTGGCAGAGTTTTGTTCATTAGTGATGTCTTCTGCTTGTTCTTGGGTTGATATATTCTCTTCATTTGAAATGATGTCTGCTGTTTCTTCTTCAATCGAATCTTCTTCATTTATATCGTCTAAAATTTCATCTTCTGAGATTTCTTCGCTATCATTTGATTCTTCTTCTCCACTAACCTCTTCTTCTCTAATTTCTTCGTTTTCCTCATCAATTTCTTCGCTATCATCTTGACTTACAGATTCCTCATCAATTTCTTCTAGACTTCTGTCGGGCTCAGGCTCTGGAGCTATTGCAGGTGTTGAAGGCAATACATTTAAGGCATTACCATATGCAGCTTGGATTTCAGCAGTTGATAATATTATTGGAGGAGGTGGAGGAATTGAAAAACTTGTCAAACTAGTAGTTGCACCAACCTGCCCAAGAATTTGAGTTCCACCATCGTTACTTATAGAAATTTCCCCAACGCTCCCATCAGAATCTTGTAATAAAGTAAACGAATTCTCATTACCCTCTATAGCCGCCTTTCCAGCTACAGTTGTGCCTCTTATCCCAACTGTTGCGACAGGAGTGGATATTTCCATTGATCCAGGCCCCGTTTTAGCAATTTCACCGCTTATAAAACTAAACGCACCTTCTACCATATCAATGGCCATACTGCCTTCTCCTGATGAAGGATTAAATACTAATTCATCAAGAATCATTCGTCCATTATCAGAAAGTGATAATGTAGTTTTATCTATGAAGGTTATCCCAACAGAACCGTTCCCAAAAGTTTCAATAACATCTCCCTGAAAAACTTGAGTTCCTAAATTTAATTCTTTTTGAAAACCGTCAATTCCAGTAGATTTTACTTCACCATTAATTTGTGAAACTTCACCAATTGATAAATTTTCTGTAGAACCCGCTTGAGCATACTCCCCTTTAATTAAAGGTCCCGCCAAAGCTGTAATAACAGAACCTTTAAGTAAGAGTCCATTTTCAGTAAAAATATCATTAGTGACATGATGAGAGTAATAATTTTCGAATGTTATTTTCGTGTTTTGATTTTCGTGAAAAATAATTAAATCATTTTGCTCTCGTGTAAAGATTCCTTTTGGTATCCAATTAGGTGATTCTCTTAAACTTGATTGGACAATGGAATCAGATACCTTTGTATTACCACCATCATGATCTGTTACATTAAGTAGATCTTTTAAGCTATTGTATAAAATATCTTCTCTTATATTTTTAATAGAAGATTTAATTAAATTTATATTTTGATCTGATAATTTTTCAGAGTAAAATTTATCTTTAACCATTGAAAAACCTGCAATTTTATACTCATTTAATTACATTAAAATCGACTAATATTGTTAATTATTTAATTAAATTGTACCAAAAGCAAAGTTACTTGATGATAAAATATCATTGTCTGTATTATCGAGTGTAGCTAATGAAAAGATTTCGGAAGAGGAAACAGCTCCATTTCCTGTGTCTGTCCAACCATAAACTGCGGAATTAACTCCATTTCCTGAAATTAAAATAAAACTCTCACTTGATGATATTGGATTACTTCCATCAACCGTAATTGAAAAACCGCTCAAAAAAGACGCCATTCCTGATGTGCTTGCATAACTAGGATTATCGCCAGTAAAATTGAAAACTTTAGGAAGTAAATTACTTGAAGTAGATATATCGTAAGCAGATCCACTACTTCCAGAATCTGAAAAAAAATCTGTTCTTGTATACGAACCTGAAAATGGTTGAGCAAATTTTAGGATATCTGTTGATGAAAAATCAGTAATCGTATCTGTTCCTTCAGTATTGTCGCTATAATAGAATGTATCAATTCCCGCGTTGCCTGTTAAAGTGTCATTTCCAAGAGCACCCCAAAATGTATCATCTCCTGCCCCTCCTGTAAAAGTATCATTTCCACTGTAGCCATTAAATTGCCAACTGTCGGATTCTGATGATTTATCTTCACTATCAGCTGAGGATGTACCATCAAAATTATAGGTGGTACCGCTACTACCACTGTATTCAAAGTATGAATCATCATAATAGTCATCATATAAACTTGGATCATCAAAATATTCTTCTTGATAAAATTGCTCCTCGAGTGAACCACCATAAGGATCATAAAATCCACCAAAAAATCCGCCTGGAATAAAACTGCCTGGTCCAAATTCTCCTCCTTGACTACTAAATGGATCTCCAAATCCACCGCCAGGACCTCCACCAAATGGATCTCCAATACCTACACCAGGGCCACTAAATGGGTCCCCAAATCCTGTACTAGGATTACTGAGCGGGTCTCCAAATCCTCCTCCGGGGGCGACAAATCCTATGTAAGAATCTGCAAAAGAACCACCGAATGAAGAAGGACCAATTTGGGAAAATGTTGCAGCTCCCGGAGGTTGAGCACCTAAAAACTGATTTGGTACAATTCCTCCGGGACCTCCAAAGCCAGAACCAAATTCACTTTCTCCTCCAGGCATTCCTATGGCTGGGTCACCGAATTCCATGGGTCCATCAAAGTAACCGGGTCCTCCTAATTCTATACCAGTACCACCAATTGGATCACCAAAACTACCTCCAGGACCTCCAAATGGATCTGTTCCACCAAAAATATCACCACTAAAGCCAGGTTCGTCTATTGGTCCACCAAAGGAGGTGTCACCAAAATCGATCGGTCCGCCAAATAAATTATCTGTAGGACCTAAATCATCAAGTTCACTGGGATCAAAGTTTGGTCCGCCAGCAAATGTATCACCACCAATAGTAGTGCTAAGTGGATCTGCTCCAAAACCTCCTGGAGGTGGAGGAATACCAGAAACTTCTGCTGCTTCAGCCATTGCTTCTTCTGGAGAAAGACCAGAAGCAAGTGCTGTTTCAAATGCTTCTCTTGCAGCTGCGTCTTGTTCAGGTGATGGCGTTAACAGTTCACCAGGTATAGGTCCGTCAAAACCAACTGCTGCCGCTGCTGCTGCCATTGCTTCTTCTGGCGAAGCTCCATCCTCTATTGCTTGTTCAAATGCTTCTCTTGCAGCGGCATCTTGTTCAGGATTGGGACCACCCAAGCCTCCTACTTCATTTGTTGGTACTAACGGTTCACCATCTGGCCCCAGAGCTTCTTCAGAAAGCGGCTCTCCATCAGGACCTAAAGGTGGGGAATCTTCTTCAGTTAATGGTTCGCCATCTTGTGATCCTGTTAGTCCGTCTTCGTCAGAAAGTAACTGTTCTTCATCTAGACTAGTTACAATATCACCTTCTAGAGAGCCTTCTTCAGCAGACAATTCACCCTCCTCACCTTCAACTAATTCTTCATCTATATCACCTTCAGTTTCTTCTTCCACTGCAGACTCTTCTTCAACAAGATCGTCTGAACTTTCCTCTTGACTGTCTTCTTCAACTTGTTGTTCCTCCTGTGTTTCTACTTGTGGCGGTGGTGCTGGCTGAGGTTGTGGTGCCACAGTTGGAGTTGGAGGAAGAACGTTTAAAGCTGTACCGTAATTAGCTTGAATTTGAGCTGCACTTAAAATAATTGGAGGCGGTGGGGGTGCAGTAAAACTTGAAATACTTGTTGTTGCTCCAACTTGAGCTAAAACTTGGGTTCCTCCAGCATTACTAACAGATATTTGACCAACTGCTCCATCTGCGTCCTGTAATAAAGTAAATGAGTTTTCATTACCTTCAATTGCGGCTTTTCCAGCCACAGTCGTTCCTCTGATACCAATTGTAGCAACAGGAGTGGATACTTTCATTGAATCTGGCCCTGTTTTTGCAATTTCTCCACTTACAAAACTAAATGCTCCTTCTAGCATATCTACAGCCATGCTTCCTGTTCCAGAAGCTGAATCAAAAACTAATTCGTCAAGAACCATTTTGCCACCATCAGATAATGAAAGTGTTGTTTTATCAATAAAAGTTAAACCTACACTTCCCTCCCCAACAGTTTCAATTGTATCTCCCTGAAAAACTGGATCTCCAGTGTCTAAATTAGAAGAGGACCCATCAATTCTTGATGCCTTTACAGTTCCTGAAATACTTGATACTTCACCAATAGATAATGTTTGAGAACTACCGTCTTGAGCGTATTGAGATTTTTTAAGTGGACCAGAAAGTGCATTGATCAAAGAATGTTTTAAAAAAAGACCATCTTGAGTTAGTAAATCTGCAGGCTCAAAACTAGAAAAATAATTTATAAAAATTATCTCGTTATTCTCATATTTGACAAGAAGATCAGTTGGAGTCCTGGAAAAATCAGCTTTTGGCAACCAAGAAGGTAGATCATTAATTGTAACGCCATTACCTGAAAAAATAGTTTCGCGATTTATTTCATTCGAATACCTATGAACATTTAGTTGTTCAACTAGCATTTTTTCCCTTTACATAAAAAGGAAAATCAATCGTTAGAAACTAATTCTATAGAGTCCAATGACAGACCTCCCATTAAACTTAGAAGAGTATAACTACTTATTAAAACTTCAATTTTTGCAGCGATGGCATCAGCTTGTGCATTTATCAAAGCAGTTTCACCCCCCAACACATCTAATAATGTTCTATTTCCAGCTTGCCTTTCCTTTCTAGCTAATTCAAGGAATTCTTTAGAAATTCTTGCTTGGTTCGTTAGGAATTGTGCATTCTGTTGCGCTGTAGTTAGAGCATCCCAGGTTGTTCTCAGCATTTGTTGGATCATGTCTTCCTGATCTCTAATTCTTGTTGCAGTTGCTTGATATGATTCAATAGCGGCATCTTTTCCAGCGTATTCAGAAAAACTTAAGTTTAAGGGATAAGAAAAATCAATTTTAGCTGAACTTTCTCTTTTATGACCTACAATTCCACCAAAATCCTGTTTTTCAGAGTGACTTAAAATTCCTTTGAGAGTTGGAAATAAGGTAGCTTTTGCTGTGTTAATAGCTTCTTTTCCAATATCCTCAGTAATTCTGGCTGCTATAAGTGATGGATTATTTTTTACAGTAAGCTGTTCTGCTTCATCCAAAGTTTTAGGTAATTCATCAAAAATTGATTTTGTTAAAGGGAGAATTTCGAGATTTTTAGGAAACTGTCCAAATATATATCTAAATTCGTGTTTAGAGGTTGCCAATACTCCTTCAAATTGTATTAATCTAGCTTGAGCTCCAGCAAGCTGTGATTTAGCCTGTAATACGTCAGATGTTAAACCTCCACCAGCAGAAACAGCTGCATCTTCAAGTTCGGTTTGCTTTTTTATATTAGCTACTGATTGGATTGCAAATTTCACACTTTCCCTTGATTGGATTACCCTTAAATATGCAGTCAACGCTCTAACCAACAAATCATTTTTAATTTGTTTCTCTAAGGCTTTTGTCTGTTTGAGACTTAGTTTTGAGGTTTGGACGGATGAATTAGTTAAACCGAAATCTGATAAAGTCTGAGTTAATTTAGCGGTTGCATCTCTTGCTACTAACTGAGTGTTATTTCCAGCACCTCTCTTATTTATATGTTCATGACCATAATTTGCTGTTAAATCAAAAGATGGATAATATCCTCCCTTCGCCTGTTTTAATCTTAACTCCGCTGCTTTTACATCAGTCTTACTAGCTAGAATAGTCTTATGATTTTTTAATACGTTTTCCAAAGCAAATTTTAAATCAAAAGCAGTAAGAGATTCTTGTGCAATACTCGAAACGGACAAAGCTAGAAAAATAAATAAAGTTAGAATTTTCACAAAATTACCATTTTTTATTTATATAGCAAACATTATACCAAGCTGTGGATAACATTGCATTAAAATATATTAACATGAATCTCTGGAGCATTTTAAATATAAAGATTTAGATTTTAAAATTTCTAAAAATCCTTGAAACAATTTCCATGATTCACTTTTAAATCTAATTTCATGTTTTAATCTTTCTGCAAATTTGACCCCAATATCAATTCCAAAAATTAAAGAAGCTAATATGTCAGCATCTAATATTATTTTTTCTAAATCATCATTAACATTTTTTGGTTTAACAGGAAAGTATGTGCTTTTAAATATCTTATCGATTCTATTCCATCTTTTATATGACAAAACATTTTTAAAGAAAATTCTGTGTAATTCGGTAGAACTCTTTTTCTCTTGATAATAGGGAATTGATAGTATTCTTCTTCCTTGATGATTAACATCATGGGTAAGTGCAATTAAAACTAAGTAGAGTCTATCAGACTTTTTTAAATTTACTAACTTAGCTAGCAAACATGACAAAACTAAAACGGTTTTAAAATGATGTTGATCATGATAAGTGTTATTAACAAAATTTTGAGAACATTTTATCGATACCTTTTTTAAGGTTGTCTTAAAATTTTTTATTCTAAAAATTTGCAATTCATTTAGACATATTATTGAAAGTTTATAAAAATCAGGTTTTTTAAAATTTGAAATCACATATTTTTTTAGTATTGGTTTAGTTCGTGGCCAATTGTTTGCAATGTAGCTTAAGGAGGGTAAATTCTTATCTAGAGGAAAATTCTTCATTTGTTTTTCATAATCCAAATGCCGTCCCAGTTTTTCGGATTATTTTTGATAAGGTATTCACACCGCTCAATATAATTTTTAGATAACACGTCATCTACATTTGCTTTTAAACACTGTTTAAAGCAAGATACAGATTTATCAAAATTACCAATTCTGTAATTTTTTCTACCTTCATTGAAATGATTTACTACATCCATCAAATTTGGAAAAGTTTTATCGTTATGATAATCAAGGACTTCATGAACGCCTACTGGTTCGGATTTACCCTTAACCACAACATCGTCAATATACCTAATTCGATACGTTCCTTTGAGTTTTTTGAAAGTGTAATCACTTATTAGAATTCTTGCGTTATACTGTTTACAAGCACTTTCTAATCTGGCAGCTAAATTTACGCCGTCACCAATCATAGTGTAATCCATTCTCTTTTGTGAACCAATATTTCCAGCCACAATCTTATCTGTATTTAATCCCAACCCCATGTCAAGCGGTGGTTTGCCATCTTTTTCTCTTTGATTATTCCACTCCCATAATCTTGAAATCATGTTGATACCTGCTTTCACAGCTCTGTCCTCGTCATCTTCATGAGAGATTGGCAAACCAAATGCAGCCATAATTGCGTCACCAATAAATTTATCTAACATCCCTCCTTTTTCCGTAATACAAGAAACCATAATTTCAAAGTATTCATTAAGAAGTTTTACGGTTCCTTGTGCACCAAGAGATTCAGTTATATTTGTAAAACTTCTTAAATCAGAAAAAAGTAGTGTAGCTGTGGTATCAAGTCCTCCCATTATATCAGCTCCATCTTCAAGTAGTTGGTCTGCTATACCAGGATCCATGTAACGAGACATAGTTGATTTCATTCTTTTTTCTGATGAAATGTCTTCGAACATTAAAAGGGTTCCAAGAAAGTCATCCGATTGATCCATTCTACCTTCACTGTCTTCGTTAAGAAGAGGTAAAATGGTTAGATTCACTGAAATTTTTTCAATCTTATTTGTTTCCTTATTTAAAACCTCAATTTCAGTATCAACGACAATTTCTGCTTCTTTCGACTCATTGACATTTTTTATTTTATTGTAGATCCATTGCTTGCTATTCGAAAAAAAACTTTCTGCTGACTTTTTTATGATTTCAAATTCACTTATTTTAAATATTTTCAGACCAGATTTATTACAAGTCACAATTTTCCCATCGCTATCAATTGTAATTACTCCATTTGACATACTTGAAAGCATACTTTCATTGTATTTGCGAGATTTGGATACATCTTCGAAAAGCTTGGCATTTTCAAGTGCAATTGATACTTGTTGAGTAAAAGCTTTTAATCGTGATTCATCTTCATCAGTAAATTTGCCACCAGATTTATTTAATACCTGAGTACAGCCAATTACCTTTCCATCTTTGTTAGTAACTGGAACACACAAAATTGATCTGGTAAAATATCCAGTTTGTTTATCAAATGATGGGTTAAATCTTAAATCAGCATAAGCGTAGGGGATATTCATAGATTTTCCAGATGAAAAAACAGTCCCAGCTATACCAGCAGTATTTGGAAGTCTGATTTCTCCAATTCCCTCTCCCATTGCTACCCTTGAAAAAAGTTCATTAGTCTTTTCGTCATTTAGAAATAAAGTTGCCCTATCGGCACTTAACATTTTAGTAGCCTCCTCCATAACTCTTTGAAGTAATGCTCCTAAATCAATTTCAGCTGTAACATCTGAGACTATACTAATAAACTCCATTTCTTTAGCTCTTTTTTTTTCGAAAGTTTCTGAATTTTGTGCATTTTGAATTGATACAGCAGCTTGTGTTGCCACAGATTCAGCAAAAAAGAGATTATCTTTTGTAAATCTGCCTTTTTTTTTATTGAGTACTTGAATAACACCAATTGTTTTATTGTCGACGGTCTTAACTGGGCAACAAATCATATTTTTTGTTTTGTACCCAGTTTCTTGATCTACCTCTTTGTTAAATCTAAGATCTTTATAAACATCATGAATAATTTCACCAGTTTTATTCTGAAAAATTGCTCCAGCAATTCCGACATTATTTAGTATTCTTATTTCTCGGGTTAATTCACCTTGAGCTACTCTTGAATATAATTCATTAGTTTCATTATCATTTAAAAATAATGACCCCCTATCAGCATCAAGCTCTTTAGAAACAAAGTCAATTAAAGTCCAAAGAATCTCACTTAGATTTTTTAAACCAGCAATTTTTCTTGAAATCAGTAATAATAGCTCAGTCCTTCGTAGTTTTTCAAGAGTGTCTTGTAGATTTATTTTTTTATTTTTTAAATTTTGTTTCATAATTTTTTATGACTTTTTCTAACTCGATTCTTAAATTTTGAGTCAATTTTTTAAGATTACCTATTTCCTCGTTTGAACCTTGTATAACCTTCTGAATTGCAGCTTTTTTAGAGAATTTTAAATTATCCAATTCATCTCTCAAGGAAGAAGATAAGGCTTTAAGTTCTTTTATTTCCAAAGAAGCTGAACTTATTGCTTTTTGAACGGCTGCTTGTTTATCAAACTTTAAACTTTCTAATTCTTCTCTTAATGCAGAACAGGAGTTTTTTAATTGAATTATTTCATTGGCTGAGGATTGTATTTGTTTCTGAATCGCTTCTCGTTTTTCAAATTGCAATTTTTCAAGCTGATTTCTAAGTTCTGTAATGGAACGTTTGAATTGGTTAATCTCATCATTTTTTGAAGACAGTACTTCCTGTATCGACCTATTTTTTTCATGTCTGGATTGGTCTAGTTGTTCTCTCAGTAAGTTTATTGTAGAAAATAAATCATCATTTTCACTTTGATTTTCTAATTTGAACTTCTGAATCAATTGATTTAGCTCAAAAGCAAAATTAGGATTTTCAGATTTATATTTATCTATTAATTTCCCCATATAATATCCCCAACAATATTGTAATATTAAAATTTAAAATTTTAATTTTTTTTTATAATTTTTTACATATGTTATTCTTTTTTATATTTTTATTTTTTTCCAGAGGTATCCATTCTAATTCTCTACCGACGGTTAATCCTATTTTTTTGGAACAATTAAATGGGATTTCCAAAACTGCTAAAACTGGTTTTTCTGAAGATATAATTTT
>MDTG01122199.1_pt1 | contig 10016 bp, 12 predicted proteins | sample 811421 | NCBI WGS metagenome assembly MDTG01 (sample SAMN05326645, study PRJNA326480) | marine metagenome | isolation source: seawater | place: Pacific Ocean: South East | collected 2011 | reverse complement strand
CTCCATAGGCAAAGTACAATCTCATTTTTTCACTCCTTTTAATTTTGTAATTAGTTTGTATTTTTCCAAGTCAAGAATGAAATCAGTAGCACTTTGGTAACGTACCTTGTGTCCAAACTGAACCTTGATACGTCTTGCTGTTTGTTTCAACCATGACTCAAAATCTTCTTCATGTGCAAGGGAAATGTCATACATTGCATGGGCAATCTGTGTTCTTGATTGAGCCACCAATCTGACACCACCTTGAATCTGATAAATCATTTCTCTTTTCATAATTAACCTCTCAATTGTCTTTGTCTTTGTTTAAAGAAATCTGAAAACTGCCCTAAGTCTTTGTGAACTTTAGTCAAACCTTTGAACATCATTCCAAATTTGTTTGCCATTTTCTCAGGGGCAAGTGAACCCGCTCTGATTCCTCTCATAGTATCAGCGGCTTTTACCATTGAACCCGTAAGAAATAACCAAGCAGTAATTTTTTCTAAATCAAAACTTCCTGAATGATGTCTGAATTCAATTGTTCCGTGTGTCCAAAAACTTTCAATGTTTAACTTCACGTATCTAGTACCGATTTTTTGTTGCAATCTTCTAGCAGAACGTGTTCTATCAATCTCTTTGAACGCTTCTTCCATTTGCATACATTCAACAGAATGACTTGAATAAAATCTATCAACCACTGATTCACAGTATTGACCGTTATTTCTTCTTCTTGAATTAGGCATAATTTTGTCAATGGCATATTCAAATTTACAGTATCTTTTGAAAAGGTTTCTGAAATGTTTGATTCTCCAATCAGACACTCCCCAATGAACGTGTAAACCACAAGAAGCATTTATCTTGAAAACGGGTTCCTCGCCCAATTGGGAAGCTCTTAGGTTGATATCCGCAAAAAGTTTTAAAAGTAATTCTAATTTGTCATAACCCTCTTGTCCTTGTAGTACGGGAGTAACAATTTCTATACCCGTGTAACCTCTAGGGGCAGAAAGACTTGAGTCAGACTTTACTCTCCACTTATTAGAACGGTCATTCCAACTAGCTTGTCTGAAAGACATACCATGTGGACTTAGCTTTTCTGTAAGAATAGTGGAAAGGGTTTCGTAACCATACCTTGAAAGTAGTTCTATCTCTACTCCAAAAGTTCTATCAAATTCAAATTTCATTTATCAACCTCGTTTTTCGTTTTTCAATATATATATGATACCACAAAAGGTTATTATTGCAACCCCTATATGCACGAAATGTATTTATTTTTTTATACATTGGAAGTATGATTGTGAGAATTATTGAGAATTATTGATTAAAAAAAGTGACGAAACAGAACAAACTTACCAAAGAACTAGCAGAAAAAATTAGAATTCAATACGTACAAGGAATTGACGAAGGTACTGCAGATAGAAGGTATAAGACAATTGAAGCCCTTGCTGTTGAACATAAAGTTCCACGTGGAACATTATACCGTTGGGCGCAAAAGGGGGCTTGGAAATCTCAACAAGAAAGATTCCATGAACAATACTTACAAAAGGTAGATGCAGAAAGAATAAAGGAACTTGCACAAGAATCTAAAAAGTTTGATAGCAATGCACTTGGTCTGGCAAAAATCTTAATGAATGAAGTTGGTATGACCTTACAACTTAACCAACAAAAAAGAACGAGCGGGGATTTAGAGAACATACTTACACCAATTCAAATATCACAACTCTCAACAACGGCATTGACTGCACAGAAGTTAGGTAAGTTAGCTTTAGGAGAGAGTACCGAAAACATGAAACTAAATGCCGAAATCTCAGACACAGACGCATTCAGAGAAGCTATGGAACTGCTTGACGAGGTTGCAAACCAACGCAGAGAAGCAGACGATTCAGCTGTACACTGAATGGCTCAAACAAGCTAGACCCAAACAGCTTTCACCAAAAGAAGAACACTTCATATGGTTAATACTTGCAGGTCGTGGTTGGGGTAAAACTAGAACTGGCGCTCAAGATATTGCTTTATACGCATTGCGTAATCCAAATTCTATTTGTGCTGTTGTAGCACCAACCTTCGGGGATTTGCGTAGAGTTTGTTTTGGTGGACCAAGTGGTTTACTAAATATCATTCCTAAAGATTGTTACAAAGTAAGTTATGGAACAAATGGGTATGCTTCTAGTTTATCTGAAATTAGATTACACAACGGTTCTAAGATTGTTGGCTATGCGGCAGTAAATCCAGAAAGATTGCGTGGTCCACAATTTCACAGAGCATGGTGTGATGAGGTTGCAAGTTGGCAATATCCAGAAGCATTTGACCAGTTGATGTTTGGTTTGCGTTTGGGAGATAACCCACAAGCTGTAATTACAACAACACCCAAACCAATTCCACTTATAAAACAATTGGTGACAAGAGATGATGTCCACGTTACAAAAGGTTCTACATTTGAGAATGAAAAGAATCTTGCAGAATCAGCACTGGAAATGATGCGGGAGAGATATGAAGGAACAACACTTGGAAGGCAAGAACTTCATGCAGAAATTGTTGATGATGTGGAAGGTGCATTATGGAATTTATCTCTGATTGATGAAGCAAGGCTCACAGAAAATGAAGAAAAAGAACTTACCAATATAATTGTGGCAATAGACCCCGCAGTCACAAATAATGCAAACTCAGACGAAACGGGAATTGTAGTTGTAGGCAAAGATGCAAACAATCAGTTCTACGTTTTGGAAGATTGCTCTGGAAAAATGACACCAGATGAATGGGCAAGAAAGTCAATAAACCTTTTTTATGATTGGGATGCAGACCGTGTTGTTGCAGAAACAAACAATGGCGGTGATTTAGTTGAAAGACTTTTGCGTAACTTTGATGTTAATATACCGTATAGAAGCGTACAAGCTACCAGAGGGAAGCTAGTTAGAGCCGAACCAATTGCTTCATTGTACGAACAAAGGCGAGTACATCATATGGGAGTCTTTCCTGAGCTTGAATCCCAAATGTGTACATATACAGGACAATTACGACCCAGTCCTGATAGACTAGATGCCTTAGTTTGGGGATTAACCGAACTAAGCAAGTCACGAGGCAGGGTTGATTGGAGAGTAAATTAAATGGCTTTAATAGACGACATAAGAAGTTTTTTTGGTAATACTGAAACCAAACTTGAAAATAGCAACATGGTTGGATATTTTGGTGTTGGTTCTGGCAGTGCAAAAACTTATAAGTATCAAGACTTAGCAAAAGAAGGTTATCTCAAAAACGCAATTGTTTATCGTTGTGTAAACGAAATCAGCAAAGGGGCAGGAAGCGTAGGGTATATGCTCAAGAATGGGGATATGCAGGTTGATAACCACCCCCTTATGGACTTGCTTGATAGACCAAACCCGTTGCAATCAAATACAGAGTTTTTCAATAGTCTTTTTGGTTTCTTGTTGTTAAGTGGTAATGCATACGTTCTAAAGTAGGTGGTGATGTTGGAGCTCCTAGAGAACTGCATTTACTAAGACCAGACAGAATACAAATAAAAGGTGGTGGTAAACCAATACCAGATAGATATGAATACACCGTGAATGGCAAAATACAAAACATCTTTCCCATAGACCCAGATACGGGAAACTCAGATTTGAAACACATCAAGCTCTGGAACCCACTTGATGATTATTACGGGCTATCACCATTACAAGCCGCCGCAGAAGAAGTAGACCAACACAACCTAAGTTCACAGCACAATATTAATTTATTAAACAATGGTGCAAGACCAAGTGGAGCAGTGATATTCAAACCTAAAGATGACCAAGGATTCTCAGTAAATCTTACTGAATCCCAAAGACAGCAACTTCTAACAGACTTGAACAATAGGTTTGCAGGTTCACAAAATGCAGGTAGACCAATGTTGTTGGAAGGTGATTTTGATTGGAAAGAAATGGGTCTTAGTCCAAAAGATATGGATTTCATAAACTTAAAACATATGAGTGCCACAGACATTGCTTTGTGTTTTGGTGTTCCTAATCAATTAGTTGGTGTCCCTGATTCACAGACTTATAGCAACGTTGCAGAAGCAAGACTGGCTCTGTATGAAGAGACAATAATTCCACATTTAAAACTTATTCAATCTGATTTGAATGAGTGGTTGGTCCCTATGTTCTCAGAAGAACTTGAGTTCTGTTATGACTTTGAGGGTATACCCGCACTTGCAGAAAAGAAAAGACAAACATACGAAAACGTTACAAATGCAGTGAACTCAGGAATCATGACCCGAAATGAAGCCAGAGAGATTATTGGACTTAGCCCTGCAGAAGGTGGAGATGAAATATACATCAATGCGGCACTTATGCCGATTGGTTCACCAGTCGTTGAAGAACCAGAGAACCCAATAAATGATGAGGATAAAGAAGAATATGACATTCCTTTATTTGAAGATGAGGAATGGTTAGATGAGGAAATTGTTTTAAATGAGGACAAAGATGAGCTAACAAACTTTCCAAACAAAGGTGATGACAAAAAAATATCTTTAAGAAATTCTGAATACCCACAGTTTGATTATAACTTTGCAAAAAATCTCAAAGAGGTTGGTGTTGGTAAAAAAATATGGGGAGCAGGTGGCAATATTAGAGGCAATGAAGCCTTCATGCTATGGGGCAGAGCTAGAGACGGCTCTGAATCACCTGCAGTATTAAAGTGGATAAAAGAAAGGGAAGCATGGGCGGCAAGACATAGTGTAGTAGACGGTAATCAATTTGTAGGTGGTAAAGAACCTAATATGTCCAATGTTGCAGGTGTGGTAGCACTTATTAAGTGGGGGGTAATCAATCCTAAACTTGGACAACAAGGCATGAAAGATGTCATCTTAGAACTCACCAAAAAGCTAGAAGGTCGTAAGGAACCAAAAGAGCTTCAATTAAATGACATTGAACCTTTAGAGACTGACGTTCACATTGAGATTGTAGAAGATATAAAACAAGTTTCAGCAAAGGTGAAAGAAGGTTTGAAAAATAAAGTTGATAAACACAATGAAAAATATGGGGATAATCCAAAGAAAAGAGCAACAGTGAGAATGTTGGAAGCTGTGTTTCGTAGGGGAGTCGGTGCATACAATACAAACCCCGGCAGTGTAAGACCTAGAGTTTCTGGTCCAGACCAGTGGGCATATGCGCGGGTGAATTCATTTTTGGCGGCATTAAGAACAGGAAGATTCCAAGGCGGTAAACATGACCAAGACTTATTCCCAAAAGGACACCCTCTCTCTAGCAAGTAAAGAACTTGCTTCTTTCAAGAGAGGTAGGGTATCTGTTGCTCAAGAGATAAGGCGACAAACAAACTTTCGCAAAAGGTTTGAGTCTTTCATCAATACCAGATTGAATACTGTTTTCAGAAGATTCTTAAATACCACGCTTTTTCTATATACAGAAACAGGCGTTTACCAACCAGAGGTCGCTAGTAATAGATTGTTAGAAGAACTCAACCCTGTGTTGTTGTCATTTTATCGCAGGGTTTTCTTAGCAATGTATGAAAGTAATGAGGGATATTACAAAAGATTTAGAAAAGATGATGCCTTTGTTTTTGGTAGAAACATGGATATTGAAGGTATGGTCAATGAATATTTTAGAACAAAAACTTTAATATTAAGTGGTATTGCACAAAGACAAGCAAACGCAATACAAAAAGAAATTGTAAGACTAAGAGCAGATGAATTATCTATACCCGTGATAGCACGTGGAATACAAGATAAGTTTTCAAATATATTCAGGAGTAGAGCCAAACTTATAGCAAGAACAGAAACACATAATGTGGCTTCCTTTGCGAATCATAAATATCACGGTACGTTATCAGACAATCTGGGAATCAATATGATGAAGAGGTGGTGTTCTGTATCTGATGTAAGAACAAGGTCATTTCATGCAGAAGCAAATGGGCAAACTGTAAACATGGACGGAGACTTTCTTGTCGGTGGTATGCCTATGAAATATGCAGGTGACCAAAGGGGTGGCGCAAAAAACGTTATCAACTGTAGATGTGTAATTCTTTATGTTGATGAAAATGATGTTGTCACATAAGACTATATGATTATATAATTTGTGTAATGCAACAATCCGAAGGAGATAGCACTATGGATTTCAGTAAAGAACAAGACATAGCTATCTGTTCAACTGAACACATAGAAGATTTCAAAAGAAATGATGATGAGAAAGCAAGAGTTCGTAGAGATGTTTTTACAACTCAAGAAGAAGCAGAAGAAAGAGCAAAAGAAATAGGTTGCTCTGGTACTCATTCTCATGATGAAGACGGTAATAAAGTATTTATGCCTTGTGCTTCCCATGACGCCTATATTGCAGCAGAAGGACGCAATGTTTCTGGGTATGGAGATGACAAAGATAAAAAGAAACCTAAAAAGAAATCAGATGATTGTTCTTGCAATGAACTTAAAGACTTTGAATCTATCTTTGAAATAAAAGCAGAATTAAAAGCAGATGAAGAAGATGAAGGTGTATTTGAAGGTTATGGTTCTATATTCAATAATACAGATTTAGGAAATGACGTCATAAGAAAAGGTGCTTTCACAAAGAGTCTTAGAAAGAAAGGCGCAAAGGGTATCAAGATGTTATATCAACACAAGTCTGATATGCCAATCGGTATATTTACAAAAATGCAAGAAGATGAAAAAGGTTTATATGTAAAAGGTCAATTGGCTATGCAAACTCAAGCAGGTCGTGAAGCATATGAATTGATGAAAATGGGCGCACTGTCTGGATTATCAATTGGCTTTAGAACAAACGAAAAAGGATATACCTATGATAAGCGAACACGCAAAAGAATCATAGAAGATGTAGAACTTATGGAAGTATCTTTGGTGACTTTCCCCATGAACCCTAAAGCGCAAGTGGACATGGTCAAGTCAGAAGATATTACAATAAGAGAATGGGAAAACGGAATGCGAGATGCTTTCAATCTTTCTCGTTCAGAGGCAAAGGTAGCGGCAAAAGCCGTACACCATGTGTTTGAAGAAAAAAGGTCAAACGAGATGTCTGACGGCTTTTCTGATGATGCAGAATTGGTAGATGCCATAAAAAACTTAACTAAAACCCTAAAATCTATATAGCGAGGTAAAAACTATGGTAGATGAAGTAAAAGAGGTTCTAACGGAATACGGACAAGCTTTTGAGGAATTCAAAAAAGCTAATGACGAGAAGTTAGACCGATTAGAAAAAGGTTTGGAAGTTGATGCCAACTTGAACTCTAAGATTGAAGTCATTGAAGAAAAAATGAATTCTCTTGAGGACATTAATCAGGACATCACTCAAACTAAAGCACAGCAGGAAAAAGTTAATGAAAAGTTAGACAATCTTGAAACTATGTTGAAAAGACCACAGTTCGGATTTGATAACAAAGAAATTGACGAAAAAACTGCTGCATTTGATGCGTACTGCAGAAAGGGCTCACAAGGTCTTGAGGACTTTGAAAAGAAAGCTCTTACTGTAAGTAACGACACAACTGGTGGATATTTAGCTCCGCCTGAATATGTTAGAGAGCTGTTAAAAACAGTAACAGAAATCTCACCTATCAGGTCTATAGCTAGAGTCCGTTCAACTGGACAAAGAAGTGTTCAAGTTCCAAAAAGAACTGGTACGTTTGCAGCACAATGGGTCGCTGAAACAGGTACTCGTTCTGAAACTACTGGGTATACCGTTGGTTTGGAAGAAATTCCAGCCCACGAATACTATGCGTTAGTAGATATTTCCGAGCAGGACTTAGAAGATACTGTCTTTGATTTGGAAGCAGAGATGCAATCCGAATTTGCGACTCAATTCGCAAAAGCGGAAGGTACTGCTTTCGTATCAGGTGATGCTATCGGAAAACCTGAGGGAATACTTACAAACTCAAGTGTAAGCTCAGTAAACTCTGGTAATGGTACTGCTTTGACAAGTGACGGTATTATCACTCTTGTACACTCAATTAAATCTGAGTACTCAAGAAACGGTACTTTCATTTTCAACAGAACTACTTTGGCAGACATCAGAAAGCTAAAAGATACTGCAGGTCAGTACATCTTTCAGCCGGGCATGATGCTTACTGGTGGAGCAACTAACACAATTCTTGGCTACCCATACGTTGAGGCAACTGATATGCCAGACGTTGCGGGTTCAGCTAAACCAATTGTGTTTGGAGACTTCCAAAGAGCATACATGATTGTTGATAGAGTCCAAATGGCAGTGCTTCGTGACGAGTACACTCAAGCTACAACTGGTAATGTTAGATACATTGCAAGACGTAGAGTTGGTGGACAAGTGGTACAAGCAGAAGCCATTGTTAAACAAAACATTAGCGCATAAGGAGGCATAAATGAGAGATTTAGCAAATAGTATCTCAGTAGCTCAATCTTTGGCTCCCGCTGTAAGAACATCTGATGCCAACGGCACAGGTATAGACTTACAGGGATTTGAAGGCGGAACTGTTGTTGTAGACACAGGGGCAGAGGGCGTAACACTTTCTGGTTCTGTAAAAATTGATTTCAAATTGGAAGAATCATCTGATGATTCAACTTACACTGCTGTTACGTCAAGCACTGCTGTGACTGACGGGACTGTAGATTCCAATGGAATCTTTTTAACTTTGGATGATAATGCAGAAACTCCACAAGTAGCCACTATTGGTTATGTTGGAGGTTCAAGATACATCAGAGTCGTAGCTGACTTTACAGGTTCCCATTCAACTGGGACTGCGGTTGCTGCTTCTGTGATTAAATCACATCCTAGACACAACACAGATGCTGACTCAAGCTCTACTGTGTAATTAAATAAGGTGGGGCAGGGGTTCTCTGTCCCACTTTTTATGAGGTAAAACATGGCGAAGAAAACATACAAGCAGATAGTTCCCAAACCCGCCGCGGCTAATGAACTTGGTACTGATACCAGACTTTATTTTGCAGATGAAATAGTTTCTGTAGATGAAGATGATTGGCAAGACGGTATCATGAAATCATTTGTAGCAAATGGTTGGGCACAAGAAGTCAAAATGGAAGATATTTCAGACGTTGAAACTGGGGAGCCAGTAAGGGCAAGAAACGACAAAGGACATTATATAGCAGATGACCCTTCTACACCTGATGTGAATGAAGCATATGAAGGTGGGAAAGTCCCTAAGAAAAAGACAACTAAGAAAACAACCGCTAAAAAAACAACCAAAAAAGCAACAAAAAAATAATCTCATCTGATATGATGAGTTGAGCAGATGCTCACGGATAAATGGTAGATACCATGCTTTGTATAACAAGAGGAATTTTATATGGCGGCAGGGTTTCATCATTTCATCATAGAGCGAGGGGCAACCTTTGGCAGAACCCTAACTCTCAAGGATAGCAGTGATAATTTAGTCAATCTTACTGGTTACAGCGCCGCCGAAATGGACTTGCGTTACAACCAAGATGACAGTGCAGAGATTCTTACCCTTACTGTCGCAAATTCAAGAATAACTTTAGGTGGTGCCGCAGGTACTGTAGTTCTTACCGTTTCCGCAACCGATACAGGAAACCTAGATATTGGTGACGGAGTTTATGATTTGAAACTTACTGCAGGTGACGGTACGGTTTCCAGAATCATGGAAGGCACATTTTCAGTCAGAGGTAACGTAAGTAGGTAATGGCAGTAAGTAAAATAACAGTTTCTGATGTAAGTCCAAACAATACCATTACGGTATCAGATAACACTCAAATTTCAGTTGTAACGGTAGGCATACAAGGACCAGGCGGACCCAACGCTGTTCTTGGTCGCTCAATAAGAGAAGGTTATACCGCAGGGTCAAGTGATAATGGTGCAGGTCTTATATACGACCATGCAAACGTAAGGTGGTTATCTACTGTAGATTCAGATGCTTCAAGTCTTAATTTTAAAATACCAAACCTTACCTTTTTATCTGGACAAACAGTAACTTCAATACTTGATGAAGATAACATGGGAAGTAATAGCAATACTGCCCTTGCAACTCAACAATCAATCAAAGCGTATGTAGATGCCGAACTTACTTCACAAGATTTAGACTTTCAAGGGGACAGTGGT
>MDTG01103838.1_pt1 | contig 10016 bp, 8 predicted proteins | sample 811421 | NCBI WGS metagenome assembly MDTG01 (sample SAMN05326645, study PRJNA326480) | marine metagenome | isolation source: seawater | place: Pacific Ocean: South East | collected 2011 | reverse complement strand
CTTGTCACATAAGAGATAAGGCAAAAGAAAAAGTTTATCATGAAATTGGTAGAGTAAAAAAAATATTTAGATCCAAAAAAAAACCAATTGTAATAATCACAGGATGTGTTGCTCAAGCAGAAAATAAAGAAATGTTAATCAGGGAACCATATATAGATATTGTAATGGGACCTCAATCATATCATAAAATTAATGATACTATTTTAAACCACATTAAGTATAAAAAAAAAAAAGAAGAAACAGAATTTGATACATTAGAAAAGTTTAATTATTTGGATAAACTAAAAAATTATAATAGTAATGTTGCTTCATTTTTAACAATTCAAGAAGGATGTGATAAATTTTGTAGCTTTTGTGTTGTTCCATATACAAGGGGCCCAGAGTATTCTAGACCTTTTAATCAAATAATTAATGAGGCAAGTGAATTAATTAAAAATGGAACAAAAGAAATTATTTTAATAGGGCAAAATGTTAATGCATATTTTTTTGAAGAAAATGATAAAAAATATAAACTATCAAACTTAATATTAGAGTTAGAAAAATTTTCTGATTTAAAAAGAATTAGATACACAACATCACATCCCAAAGATATGACAGATGATCTAATTGATTGTTATAAAAAAAGTAAAAAATTAATGCCCTTTCTTCATTTACCGATACAGTCAGGATCAAATAAAGTTTTAAAGTTGATGAATAGAAAGCATAATATTGAAGAATATTTATCAATTTATAAAAAATTAAAAAAAATTAATCAGGATATTGAAATTTCAAGTGATTTTATTATCGGTTATCCAGGAGAAGACGAAGAAGATTTTAAAGAAACTTTGGATTTAATAAAGAAAATTGGTTTTATTAATTCATATTCTTTCATTTTTAGTCCTAGGCCAGGTACTGCAGCTTCAAAATTAAATGAAATTGATAAAAAAATTTCAAAGGAAAGATTAAAGATTGCCCAAGATCAATTATTTGAAAATCAAATAAAAAAGAATAAATCAATAGAGAATACGACTGTAAAAGTTTTAGTAGAAAATCAAATGAAAGATAAAAATAAATTGTTTGGTAGAACAGAATACATGACATCTGTAATTTTTGAAGGAGACAAGACTAGTATTGGAAAAATAGTTGAAGTTGAAATAAATGATAGTAATCAAAACACTTTATTCGGAAAGATAAAATTACATAACAATCAAAAGGTAGCCTAAAAATTGAATAATTCAGCTTATAAAAAAATTAATTCTAATTTAAAATTTGTTTATTCAGATAATAATTCTTTAAGTGTAATTTTTTATGATAACAACTTATTAATGGGTGTTGTTGGAGAATTTAATCAAAATTTAAAGGAGTTAGAAAAGTTATCTAAAACTAGTCTATATTCAAGAGGTAATTCTATTTTGATAAAATCAAATCCAAAAAAAAATGAAATTGTTAAAAATGCAATACAATTTTTATCAGAATGTTTTATTTACAATGGAACAATTGAAAAAAAAGATATAGTTTCATCTATAGACAAGTTTATGATTAATGAAAAAATAAAATCAAACCAAAATATTTCAGATATTATAAAGACTCCAAAAAAATCTGTAATTCCTAGATCTGAAAAACAAAAAGAATATGTTAGAGCACTAAGACAAAAAGATGTTATAATTTCAGCAGGACCAGCCGGAACTGGGAAAACTTTTTTGGCAGTAGCTGTAGGTTTATCTATGCTTTTAGATAAAAAAATAGAAAAGATTATTCTTTCAAGACCAGCTGTCGAGGCAGGAGAAAGATTAGGTTTTTTGCCTGGCGATATGAAAGAAAAGGTCGATCCATATTTAAGGCCCTTATATGATTCACTTTATGATTTATTTGAATTTGAAAAAATACAAAGAATGATTGAAGTTGGTAATATAGAAATAGCTCCTTTGGCATTTATGAGAGGTAGAACTTTGAAAAACTCATTTGCTATACTTGATGAAGCTCAAAATGCTACCGATACACAAATTAAAATGTTTCTTACTAGAATTGGAGAAAATTCTAAAATTATAATTAATGGAGATCCTTCTCAAATAGATTTACCAAATAAAAATTTATCTGGTTTAAATAGATCAAAAAATTTATTAAGAAATTTAAAGGAAATTTCTATTATCGATTTTGACCATTTAGATGTTGTAAGACATCCCTTAGTTTCAAAAATAGTTGAAGCTTATTCAAATCAAAGTAATGATTAGTATAGATGTTGTTTTAGATTATTATCTTTGGAAAAAAAGAATAAAAAATCCAAAAATATATATTAAAAAAAAAATATATAAATTATCAAATTATAAATTATTTAAAAAAAAATCAAAAAATTTTACAATTTTATTAACAAATAATAGAAGAATGAAAATATTAAATAAAAAATTTAGAAATAAAAATAAAGTAACAGATGTTTTATCTTTTCCTTTTAGAAATAAAATAAAAACTAATAATAATGTATATTTAGGAGATATAGCAATAAGTTATGAAATAATAAAAAAAAGATCAAAAAATTCCAATTTTTTAATGGAGTTTGATAAAATGTGGGTCCATGGATATTTACATTTGTTAGGTTATGATCATAAAAAGAAAAAAGATTTTATAAAAATGAAAAAAATCGAAGACTTAATATTAAATTATTTATAGAAAAATTGATTAATAAAAACTTATATTATTACTTATTACCATTTTTTTTAGGTATTATTACTTCTTTTAGTTTACCACCTTATAATTTAATTTTAATAAATTTTTTAACATTCCCATTATTTTTTATTTTTTTTATACAAATTCAAAAAAATAAATCATTATTATTAAATTTTGTTTTTGGTTGGTTATTTGGTTTTGGCTATTTTATATCTAATATTTATTGGATAATTTATTCACTTACTTTTGAAGATATTTTTAAACCTTTAATACCATTCGCTTTAATAATAATTCCATCCTTTCTTGGATTATTTTATGGTTTAATAACTTTAATTTTATCAAAATTTAATCTTAATAAAAATTTATCTTCTATTTTAATTTTTTCATTAGTTTTTTCTATTATTGAATTTTTTAGAGGTTTTGTTTTAGGAGGTTTTCCTTGGAATCTAATTGTTTATAGTTGGAGTAATTATATTAATTCGTTACAAATATTATCTATAATTGGAACATATTCTTTTAATTTAATTTCTATAACTTTTTTTTTATTACCAATCTTAATTTGGTATGAAAAAAAAGGATTATTTAAGCTTTTTATATTCATAATGATATTATCTATTTTATTTATAAATAATTTTTATGGTTCAATAAAAATTAAAAATAATAAAAAATTTTTTAATGATTTGGAAAATTTGAGTCTAAAGATAATTTCTCCAAAAATATCTATTGATAGATTTTTTCAAGAAAATAATGAAATAGATATAATTAAAGAATTAATAAATCTTAGTAATCCAGATAAGTCAAAGTCAACGATTTTTATTTTTCCAGAAGGTGCATTAACGGGAATTAGTCTTGAAAGTTTATCAAGTTTTAAAGATTTATTTTTTGAAAAATTTTCAGAAAATCACATAATAATAATGGGTATTAATACTGAAAAAACTTTTGATGAAAAAGATTTGGAAATTTATAATTCCTTAGTTGTTTTAGATCATAACTTAAATTTAATACATAATTATAAAAAAAATAAGTTAGTTCCATTTGGCGAATTTTTGCCTTTAGAAAATTTTTTAAAAAAAATTGGATTTAAAAAAGTGACTAAAGGATATAAATCTTTCAGCGCTGGCACTTATAGAGATACAATATTTATTAAAAAAAATAATTTTAGTTTTATACCTTTAATTTGTTACGAAATAATTTACTCTGGTAAAATTTCAAAAACTTTAGACGATACTAATTTTATTGTAAATATATCTGAGGATGGTTGGTTTGGAGATTCTATTGGTCCTTATCAGCATTTTTCTCATTCTGTATTTAGAGCTATAGAAGAAGGAAAAAATATTATTCGTTCATCAAATAACGGAATTTCTGGATATATAGACAGCAATGGAATAGTTATTGAGAGATTAGAGTCAACTCAGAGTGGAGTAATTGAAGTAAATAATTATAAAAAACTAGAAAGAACTATTTTTTCTAGATTTGGTAACAAGATATTCTTTTATTTTATTATATTTTATATTAGTTTGACTTTTTTAATTTATAAAAGGGGGAGTTAATGAAGAAAAATTATTTATTTACAAGCGAGTCAGTTTCAGAAGGACATCCTGATAAAGTTTGTGACAGAATATCAGATATGGTTGTTGATACGTATTTAGGTTCAGAGCCACAGTCAAGAGTTGCTTGCGAAACTTTAACTACAACAAACAAAGTTGTTTTAGCAGGAGAAACGCGAGGACCAGAAATCAACAAAGATGAATTAATTTCTAAAGTAAGGGATTGTATAAAAGATATTGGTTATGATCAGAATGGATTTACTTGGAAAGAAGCTACAAAAATAGAAAGTCATTTACATTCTCAATCTGCAGATATTGCCATGGGAGTTGACTCTTCTGGTAACAAAGATGAAGGTGCTGGGGATCAAGGAATAATGTTTGGATATGCATGTAATGAAACGGATGTTTTAATGCCTGCACCAATACATTACTCACATAAAATATTAAGACTAATGGCTGAGGATAGAAAGTCTGGAAAGCTTAATAACATAGAGCCAGATTCTAAAAGTCAAATTACAATTGAATATAAGGATGGTAAACCTTCATCGGTTAAGTCTGTTGTTGTTTCAACGCAACATTCAGAAGACGTGAATCAATCTCAAGTTCGGGAATTAATTAAACCATATATTGAAAAATCTATTCCTAAACAACTTATAAATGGATTAGATGATAATGAAATTTATGTTAATCCAACTGGTAATTTTGTTATAGGTGGACCCGATGGCGATAGTGGCCTTACTGGAAGAAAAATTATTGTAGACACTTACGGAGGTGCAGCGCCACATGGTGGTGGAGCTTTTTCCGGAAAAGATCCAACTAAAGTTGATAGATCTGCAGCTTATGCTTCAAGATATTTAGCTAAAAATGTTGTTGCATCTGGAATTGCTGATAAATGCTTAATTCAACTTGCATATGCAATTGGTGTTTCTAAACCATTATCAATATATGTCGATCTTTTTGATAACGATGAAGAAAAAAATAGACATGTAGAAAAATTGATTAGTGAAAATTTTGATTTAAGCCCGAGAGGTATAAGAGAGATGCTAGGTTTAAACAAACCAATTTATCAAAAAACAGCTGCCTATGGACACTTTGGTAGAGAGCCAGAGTCTGATGGATCATTTTCGTGGGAAAAAACTGATAAATCTAGTGTTTTTAAGTAAGTAATTAAAGTTGAATATTTAAAAAAAATACATATATTCCAAGTACATTGTTGAAATTTCAAAAATGGGCCTCGGCCCATTTTTTTTTGAATGAAGTAAAATATGCTAAATAAAAGAGCTGATAAATTAGAATTAATAAGAATAGCAGAAGCTGTAGCTTTGGAAAAATCTATTGATAAGGATTTAATTATAAGTTCAATGGAAACTGGTATAGCTAAAGCAGCAAAATCAAAATTTGGACAGGATAATGAAATAGAGGTTCAAATAGATAGAGAAAATGGAAATATAGAAATTTTTAGAAAGTTGGTGGTAGTAGAAAAACCTGAAAATATCAATACAGAAATTAGCTTAGAAGGTGCAATTGCCTTAAACGATGAAAATAAGAATAAAAAAATAGGAGACGAAATTTTACAAAATTTACCTTCATTTGACTTTGGAAGAATTGCTGCTCAAACTGCAAAACAAGTAATTAATTTTAGCGTTAGAGAAGCTGAAAGAGAAAGGCAGTATAACGATTTCGTTGATAAAAAAGATACAATATTAAGTGGAATCATAAAACGTTTAGAATTTGGAAATGTTATAGTTGATTTAGGTAGAACTGAAGCGATTATTCAAAAAAATGAAATGATACCAAGAGAAAATGTAAAAACAGGAGATAGAATTAAAGCTTATTGCTATGATGTTAGAAGAGAAACTAGAGGTCAGCAAATATTTTTATCAAGAGCACATAATAAATTTATGGAAAAACTTTTTATTCAAGAAGTTCCAGAAATTTATGATGGCTTAATTGAAATAAAATCTTCAGCTAGAGATCCAGGAAGTAGAGCAAAAATATGTGTAAAAGCTATAGACACATCACTAGATCCAGTTGGAGCTTGTGTAGGTATGAGAGGTAGTAGAGTTCAGGCGGTTGTGAATGAATTGCAAGGAGAAAAAATAGATATTGTGAATTGGTCTGAAGATCCGGCTATAGTAGTTTCAAATGCATTATCTCCGGCAGAAGTGCAAAGAGTAAATGTAGATACTGAAGCTAAAAAATTAGATGTTATTTTAACTGAAGAAAATTTGAGCAAAGCAATTGGTAGAAGAGGGCAAAATGTAAGATTAGCTACAAAATTAATTAATTATGAAATTAACATAATGACAGATCAAGAAGACTCTGAAAAGAGACAAATAGATTTTAAAGAAAAAACAGAAAATTTTGTTAAAAATTTAGAATTAGATGAAACTTTAGGTCAATTATTAGTAGCTGAAGGCTTTTCTACAATTGATGATATTAAAGATAGCAACCTAGAGTCTTTAACGAAAATAGAAGGTATAGAGGAAGATACCGCAAAAGCTTTGATTGAAAGAGCAAAAGATTTTTATATAAAAGATCAAGAAGAGATCTCAAAAAGAATTAAAGACTTGGGGTTAGAGAATGAATTAATTAATCATGAAGGATTGACACCAGGAATGTTAATGACTCTTGGTGAACAAAAAATTTTAAAACTTTTAGACTTTGCTGATTTAGCTTCGGATGAGTTAACCGGTGGATATGATATAGTTAAAGGGGAAAGAATTAAAATTAAAGGTTATTTAGAAGATTTTGCGTTATCAAAAGTAGAAGCTGATGAATTAATAATGTCAGCAAGAAATAAAATATATAAAGATTGAGTAATGAGATATGGAAAACAAAAAGACAAAATTAACAATTTCTGGAAATGCTAAGAAATCAATTGAAAATATAGAATTAGCTAAAACTCAAAGTAAAAATTCAGTAGTCATTAATAAAAAACAAAGTAGATTTTCAGGAAAAAGTTTTTCAAATAAGAATACAGGATTTAAAACTTCTCGAACAAATTTAGATACAAAAAGTTCTAGTTATTCAAATCAAAAATCAAATAAAACTATATCAAAACCTTTATCTCCAAATGTTAATGCTTATGAAAAAAGAAAATTAGCTGAGCAAAGGGCGACAAGAAGACTTAAGGCAGATTTATTATCTAAAGATTTAAAAGGAAAATCTATTCCAAAAAAAAGGGAGTTAAAATTAACTGTTTCTAGAGCTTTAAGCGATCAAATAGAAACACGAGCAAGAAGCTTAGCTTCACTCAAGAGAGCTAGATTAAAAGAAAATAAAGGTTTAACGAAAGAAGAAATAAAAGAAAGTCTTAAGCCAGTAAAAAGAGATGTTAATATTCCAGAAGCAATTACCGTAAGAGAGTTAGCAAATAGAATGGCAGAACAATCTTCTGCAGTAATAAAATTTTTACTTGGTATGGGTGTTACAGTAACTATTAATCAAAGTCTTGCCTCAGATACTGCAGAATACATAGTAAAAGAGTTTGGACATAACCCTATAAAAGAAACTAAAGCAGAAGAGATAATTAAAAAAATTAAAGACTCTAGGTCAGAGAATTTAAAAAACAGACCTCCTATTGTTACGGTAATGGGTCATGTTGATCATGGTAAAACATCTGTTTTAGATGTATTAAGAAGTACTAATGTTGTTTCAGGAGAGTTTGGTGGAATAACTCAACATATTGGTGCTTATCAAATTCAAAACAAATCAAATAAACTAACTTTTATAGATACACCAGGACATGCTGCATTTACTGAAATGAGAGCAAGAGGATCAAAATTAACTGATGTAGTTGTATTAGTGGTTGCAGCCGATGATGGAGTTAAGCCACAAACAATAGAGTCAATAAAGCATGCAAAAGCCGCGAAAGTTCCTATAGTTGTTGCAATAAATAAATGTGATTTACCAGAAGCAGATCCACAAAAAATTAAAAATCAACTTTTGGAATATGAATTAATCGCTGAAGATTTGTCGGGAGATACTTTAATGGTCGAAATATCTACTAAAACAAAAAAAAATTTAGATAAACTTGTTGAAGCTATAGTTTTACAAGCTGAAATTTTAGATTTAAAAACAGACTTTGAGTCAAAAGCAACGGGAGTAGTTCTTGAGTCTAAAATTGACGTAGGAAGAGGACCAGTTGCAACAATTATTGTTACATCAGGTACATTAAGAAAGGGAGATTATTTTGTTAGTGGATTGCAGTGGGGAAAAGCGAGAGCCATAATTGATGATATTGGTAAAAATATCAATGAAGCTTTGCCAGCTTCACCAGTTGAGATACTAGGAATTAATGGTGCTGCAAAAGCTGGGGATGATTTTTTAGTATTAGATAATGAAAAAGAAGCAAAATCATTATCTCAAGTAAGATTACAAGAAATAAAAGAGGGTAAAAATCCATTAACATTTGCAACGCAAGAATCTGCATTTAAAGATAAAGTTTCTGAAGAATTAAATATAATCATTAAATCAGATGTTCATGGTTCTTCTGAAGCTATAAAAGGAGCAATTTCACAAATAAAACATGATGAAGTGAAGCCAAAAATTATCTTATCCGATATAGGGATGGTAACAGAAACAGATGTAACATTAGCAAAAGCATCTAATGCTGCTTTAATTGCATTTAATGTTAAACCAACAAAAGAAGCAAAGTTGTTAGCTGAAAAAGAAAAAATTTCAATATCTTCATATAATATAATATATGAAGTTTTAGATTTTATTAAAAAAAGAATGTCTGGACTATTAACTCCAGATGTAACCGAAAAAGTTTTAGGATCTGCTGAGATATTAGAAATATTTAAAGTATCTAATGCTGGTAAAGTAGCAGGATCCAAAGTAACCGAAGGTGAAGTTTTAAGCTCTTGTAATGCAAGAATAATTAGAGATGGTGCAATAATTTATACTGGGAAAATAGCTACAATTTTTAGAGAAAAAAACCAAGTTAAACAAGTAGAAGCAGGACAAGAATGTGGAATTACGTTAAAAGACTTTAATGATTATAAAAAAAAAGACATAATAGAGGCATTTAACTCAACTACCACCGAAAGAATGATATAATGAGTGACAAATTAGGAAAGCCCGTATCACAAAGACAACTTCGAGTTGGAGAAATGATAAAACAGTCATTAGGTATGATTTTCGTTAGAAATGAAGCTAAAGTTCCTAATTTAGAAACAAGAAATATAACTGTGACTGAGGTAAAAATGAGTCAAGATCTTAAAATTGCAAAAGCATATGTTTTGCCACTTGGTGGGAAAAATGCAGAAGAAACAGTAAAAATATTAAAAGCATATTCTTTTTTAGTTAGAAAAATTTTATCTAAAAAAGTTATTTTAAAATTTTTACCTAAAATTCTTTTTGCAAAAGACGAATCTTTTGACTATGCCGAAAAAATTGAAAATTTAATTAAACAAACAAATAAATAGGAAATAATAATGACAAATAAAACAAAAGATGTTGCTATTCATGAGAAAGATACAGGATCTTCCGAAGTTCAAGTAGCTTTACTTACTGAAAAAATTGAAAATCTTTCAAAACATATTAAAACATTTAAAAAAGATAAACATTCTTCAATTGGTTTGCTAAAAGCAGTAAATAGAAGAAAAAAATTATTAGATTATTTAAAAAAAAATAAAATTGACTCTTATAAAAATATATTAACAAAACTAAATTTAAGGAAATAAATGTTTAAATTACACAAAAAAGAAATTGAAGTAGCAGGAAAAAAAATAAGTTTAGAAACTGGAAAAATTGCAAGACAAGCAGATGGTGCTATTATTGCAAAATGTGGAGAAACAGTTGTAATGGCAACTGTAGTAGGTG
>MDTG01064256.1_pt1 | contig 10016 bp, 9 predicted proteins | sample 811421 | NCBI WGS metagenome assembly MDTG01 (sample SAMN05326645, study PRJNA326480) | marine metagenome | isolation source: seawater | place: Pacific Ocean: South East | collected 2011 | reverse complement strand
GACAAAGTACCATCGGCGCTGAAGGACTTAACTTCCGAGTTCGGAATGGGATCGGGTGTGGCCCCTTCGCAATAATCACCAGGCAAGGTTTTATAGTATTTTTAGAGTAACAAGTAAATAGCTGAAAATAAGCATATTCCAAGTAGTTTCATAAGATGGTGGACCGTGTAGGTTACGCTCCTACTACCTCTCGCATGTCAAGCGAGCACTCTACTATTGAGCTAACGGTCCTTTGATTTCGTGATAATTCATAATTTTATTTAGATGTAAATATGTTATTCATATTTTTTTTCAAAATTTCGAATTTGACTCAATGAGACTTCTGTCATGTCTTTTTTTTGGTAAAATGATTCATACCATTCAGTTGTTATTTTTAAAGTTTCAACAAAAGATAGTTTATTTGACCATTTTAATTTTTTCATAGCTTTTGTTGAATTTAATTTTAATAATTTTGACTCTTGTAAAGGGTTATTTTTTTTTAAAGTCCACCTAAAAGAAGATAAATTTTTTTTTATTTGTCGGATTACATCTATCACTTTTTTATCCTGAGAATTTTTTGGACCAAAGTTAAATACCTCTCCATGGAGACTTTTATTACGATTTAACAATTTTGCTAAAGTTAAATATCCTGATAATACCTCTAATACATGTTGCCAGGGTCTTGTAGATCTTGGATTTCTAATTATGACTGATTTTTTTTTTGACCATGATTTAAAACAATCTGGAACAACTCTATTTTCTGCCCAATCCCCTCCACCTATTACATTTCCGGCACGTGTAATTCCGATTCTTATATTTTTTTTTCTTGTAAAATAACTTTTTACATATGATTGTATGATGAATTCTGCACAGCCCTTTGATGCGCTATAGGGATCGTAACCCCCTAATTCATCAGTCTCTTTATAACCTCTTGAAATTTCTAAATTTTTATAGCTTTTGTCACTAGTAATAATTACTACATTGCATTTATTTTTAAGACTTTTTAAACTTTCTAATAAATTACATGTTCCAATTGAATTTGTTAAGAATGTTTCAACTGGATTTGTATAAGATCTTTTAACCAAAGATTGGGCTGCAAGGTGAAATATATAATCAGGTTTAAACCTAATTACTATTCTTTTTAAACTCTCTAAATTCTTAATGTCAATCCTATAATCTTTAATTCTTTTTTTTAATTTCAAAGCTTTGTAAAGAGATGGGTTGGTGGGAATATCTTTTGATAATCCACAAACATTTGCTCCAGTTTTGGAAAGCCAAAAGGTTAACCAGGAGCCTTTAAAACCTGTATGACCTGTAATCAAAACTTTTTTATTTTTAAAAAATTTTTCCATTTACATCCATTTAAATTTATTTTTTTTATAGATTTTTTGCAATTCATCTCTATCTCTTTTTACGTCCATACACTTCCAGAATCCTCTATGTTTAAAAGCTGCTAGTTGTTTTTTTTTAGCTGCTATCTCCAGTGGTCTTTTTTCAAGAATTTCATTTTTATTTCTAATTAATTTTAGAAATTTTTTATTAGCTATAAAGAATCCTCCGTTTATCCATCCATTAGTTACTTGTGGTTTTTCTTTAAAGGATTTTACAATATTATTTTTCAATATTATTTCACCAAATCGAGCAGGAGGTCTAACAGCTGTTACGGTAATTAATTTTTTTTTCTTTTCATGAAATTTATGAAGTTTTTTTAAATTAACATTAGAAATACCATCTCCATAGGTAAACATAAAATCTTCTTCATCTTTTAAAAGTTTTCCTGCCTCTTTAAGTCTGCCCCCTGTCATTGTTTTTAATCCGGTATTCAATATACTTATTGTACATTTGCTTTTATTAATTTCAGTTTCAAAGCTTTCTCCTAATTTTTTAAAAGATTTAAAATATTTTTTTATAACATTGCTCTTATAACCAGTGGCTAATATAAAATCATTATATCCATGTTTTAAATAATGAGAAATAATATGTATTAAAATAGGTATATTTCCAATTGTCACCATAGGTTTTGGGATAGAGTGAGTATACTCTGATAACCGTGTTCCTAAACCTCCTGCGAGAATAATTATTTTCATACTTTATTTTTTTTATAAAAATAAATTGTTTTATCTAAACCTACTTTAAAAGATACTTTTGGTCTCCATCTAACTACACTATTTATTTTTGATATATCAGGATAAGTTATCAAATTTTCATCAGATCTTAGTTGTATTTTTCCAAATTCAGGGGTTCCTTTTTTAATTTTTTTTTGTATTAAATTGATAATTTCTTTAATTTGCAACGCTTTTCCAGAACCAATATTAAAACACTGTCCGACGAAATTATTTTTTTTTAATAAATAAATTATTGATTTTACGAAATCATCTACATACAAAAAATCTCTGTATTGTAAACCACTTGAACATGCAAATTTTTTGTTTTTTAAACAATTATTTATAACAAAAGGTATCATTCTATTTAAATCTTGGTACGGGCCATACACTTGATATGGTCTCAAGATAACAACTGGAAATTTTTTAGTTTTAAATATACTCAATAAAAATCTACTGGCATAAGCTTTTGCCTTAGAATAGTTTGAATTGGGTTTCAATTTATTAGTTTCTTTTTGAGGTGATTTTTGCTTTCCATATTCAAGGCTACTGCCTATTTGAATAAATTTCTTTATATTTTTTTTTAAAAAGAATTCTGATAAATTTTTAAGACCATTATAATGGGATTTAAATGTTTTTTTTAATTTTTTGTGTTCAACTTCTCCCCCAAAATTAATTACATAATGAATATTTTTTTGTTTTTTTAAAATTTCAAAAAGATGTTTTTTTTTAGAAATATCTGCAAATAGATATTTCACTTTTTTTAATCTCCTTATTTTTTTTGGCTTGTTTCTTGATAAGCTTAAGATTTGAATATTTTTTTTTTTAGAAAAGTGTTTTGCTAAATGATATCCAAGAAAACCAGTTCCACCGATTATTAAAATTTTTTCCATGGAAGATTATTTGCTTATTAAAAATTTCTTTTACTTAATTTATTGACTGTTTCAATAATCTTTTTAGCTATAAAAATTATATTTTTTTTTTTAAGGTTTACACCTGAAGGAATATCTAATCCAAGTTTAGATATTTTTTCACAGTTAGGAAGGTTTAATTTTTTCTTTTTTTTAAAAATTGGATGGAGGTGAAGCGGCAGATATGTTTCTCTTGCTATTATTCCAATTTTTTTCAGTATTTTTATAAATTTTTTTCTATTAATTTTTTTATCTAAAAATATAGTGTATCTCCAATATACAACTCTCTCATATTTTTTTGGCTTGATAAAATTTATTAATTCTGATGTTTTAAACATACTATTATAGATTTTTGCCATATTGTTTTTTTTTTTAATATTTTTTTCTAATCTCTCTAGCTGAGCAAGTCCGACAGCTGCATGCAAATTACTAAGTCTCTGATTAAGAGAAATTTCTTTAAACCCATTCATTTCCTCGGGTCGGTTTACTGAAGGCGGATTCTTAAGATACTCAAATCTTTTTGCTAATTTCTTATTATTAGTAGTAACCATTCCTCCCTCCCCGCTAGCTATTAATTTATTATGAAAACTATGAATGTTAAAATCACCAAAACTACCGACTTTTTTTCCTTTGTATTTTGTCCCTGATGCTTGGCTGCAATCTTCCACAAGATAAATTTTTTTTTTCTTACAAATTTTTTTTAATTTATCTAATTCTGCTGGGAAACCGTAGAGATGTGTTGGACAAATTATTTTAGTTTTATTTGTAATTTTTTTTTTTACTTCATCTATATCAATACAAAAACTATTTGGTGAACAATCTATAAAAACAAGCTTTGCACCAGATTGTAATAAAGTAAATCCATCTGCTGAAAAGGTTAATGATGGCATAATTACTTCATCCCCTTTCTTTAATTTTAAAGTTTTAAATATGAGTGAAAGCGCTGCAGTTCCACTAGCGCAACTGATTGCATATTTAACTCCTATATATTTTGCAAAACTTTTTTCAAATCTTTTTACAAAAGGTCCTTGGCTGCTAATCCAACCAGATTTAATTGAATCGTTTAAATATTTCTTTTCTTTTTTACCTACAAAAGGCTCATCTAAATAATACATTGATTACCGCTTTATTAATTTTTTTATTATTGTACAAATATAATCTATTTCATCGTTAGAAATCGTATTACCTGAGGGTAAATATAAACCATTTCTCATAATATAATCTGCCTCAGGACATTTAAATTTTTTAAAAGACTTATATTTTTTGATTAATGTTTTTTGTTGATTTGCTGGTACGAATGCCTCTCTGGTTTCAATTTTATATTTTAAAAGTTTCTTCATTAGTTGATCTCTGGTGAAGGGAAATTTTTTATCTAGATAAATATTTAAAACCCACATTATAAATTTTGTATTCCATTTTTCAATTTTAGGAAAATTTATACCTTCAATTTCTTTTAGATTTGATTTATATCTGTTGTAAATTCTTTTTTTTTGCTTAAAAATTTCATTTATACTTTCTAGTTGTCCGAGACCAATTGCTGCGCTAATATTCGGCATTCTATAATTAAATCCTATGAGTTCATGTTGAAATTTATTTTTTTTTCCGTATCCTAAATTTTTAAACTTAATTGCTTTTTTATATAATTCTTTCGATTTTGTAACTATCATCCCCCCTTCTCCTGAAGTGATAGTTTTGTTTGAATAGAAACTAAAAGTTCCTATATCGCCAATTGATCCAACAACTTTTCCCTTATATTTTACGCCTAAAGACTCAGCGCAGTCTTCTATAACTTTTAATTTGTATTTTTTTGCAATTTTTAATATTGGATCCATATCTACTGCATGTCCAAAAAGATGAACAACCATTATTGCTTTAGATTTTTTTGAAATCTTTTTTTTAAGATCATCAATCTTCATTTGCCAATTCTCTTTAGAAATATCAACTGGTATTGGTTTAGCACCACAATAAACAATTGAAAAAACTGAGGCCATATTAGTGCTTGATGATACCAATACTTCATCTCCTTCTTTTAATCCAATTGTAGCGCACGCTAAGTGAAGAGCGGTTGTCCCGCTTGTTGTAGATACTCCATAGTTTGAGCTTACAAACTTACTAAGTTTATTTTCAAATTTCTTAACAAAGTGTCCTTGACCAAGAAAAGAATTCTTTAGACATTCGCTTACGTATTTCTTTTCTCTTTTTCCGATTTTGATATCAAACACAGGAATAGATTTCATAAATTTTTATTTTATAAGTTTTTTATCCATTTTTTTAAAATAGGGTCCCTGTTTAACCTCTACAAAATGCGCGTCTTTTTTTATTTCAAATCCATGTGATCCTTGAAAAAATAAAATTATATCACCGGCTTTAATAAGTAGATTTTTAAAAATTATATTTTTTTGATTATAAAAATTTACTTTTATCGATCCTTTAAAAACAATTAGTGCTTCTGAAGTAGAATATATTTTTCTTAAAAATTTTTGATGAATATGAGCAGAAATTTTATGTCCTTTTTTATGTTTCATACTGGCTATTTGAAATGGTAACTTATTAGATGTAAAAAAATTTATTCCTTTCGATTTTGAAAGATCTTTTTTTTTTATCAAAATAGCTTGTAATTTATTTTTTAATAAAATTTTTTTTGTCATAATTATAAGTTTCTATATCACTTGTTATCATTTCTTCTACTAATTTTTTGAAAGATGTTCTAGGTTTCCAGTCAAGCTCTCTTCTGGCTTTTGAAGCATCACCTCTTAATTCTTTTATATCGGTTGGTCTAAAATAAACTGGATCAATTTTTACCAAAGTTTTTTTAGTTTTTGAATCATAACCTTCTTCATTGAGACCTTTTCCTCTCCATTTAATTGTTATTCCAACATGTGAAAAAGCCTCTTTAACAAATTGTCTGACTGAATAACTTTTTCCAGTAGCAATGACATAATCATTAGGTTTTTTTGCCTGTAACATTAACCACATTGATTCTACATAGTCTTTAGCGCTACCCCAATCCCTTTTACTATCAAGATTGCCAAGTTTTAAAACGCCTTTACCTTCATAATAAATTCTTGAAACGGCTTGCGTAATCTTTCTTGTAACAAAAGTTTCACCTCTACGAGGGCCTTCGTGATTAAATAGTATTCCATTTACAGCAAAAATTTTGTAAGCTTCTCTATAATTTACTGTAGTCCAATATGCATATAGTTTTGAAATAGCGTAAGGACTTGTTGGTCTAAAAGGAGTCGACTCTTTTTGAGGTATCTCTGTATTACCGAAAATCTCAGAAGTAGATGCTTGATAAAATTTAATTTTTTTTTCTAATTTAAGCATTCTAATAGCCTCCAAAATTCTCAAGGTTCCAAGGGCGTCAACATTTGAAGTATATTCAGGTGTTTCGAAACTGGTCATGACGTGAGATTGGGCACCTAAATTATAAATTTCATCGGGTTTATATTTTTGAATAATTCTAGTTATATTGCTAGAATCTGTTAAATCACCGTAAACTGGGATAAATACTTTTGAATATTTTGGATTATCGTAAATATGCTCGATTCTTTTAGTGTTAAAGCTTGAAGACCTTCTTTTAATTCCAATTATCTTATAATTTTTTTTTAATAAAAAATCTGTAAGTAGTGATCCATCTTGACCAGTTACCCCAGAAATTAAAGCTGTTTTAAACATAATATTTATTTAATTATTCATATCCCAAGTTTTGCTGATTTTTCTAAAGTTTTCAATAACTTCAAAAATTTGATTGTATTCATTTTTTTTATCAATCTCTTTAATTTTAAGTTTTCCCTTATTAGTTAGATCTTTTATTAACATGTTATCAGTTTTTAAACGTTTAACTGATGACGCTATCTGTTCAACGTCAAAAGGATCAACATAAATAACAGCGTCCCCATAGACATCCTTTGTGCCTTCTAAATCTGAAAAAATTACAGGAATTTCCATCTTAAAAGCTTCCCATAATGGAGTAAATGTTGGTCCCATTAAAACAGGGAAAACTATCGCAAAAGCATTTTTGTATAAATAAGGTAGTGCATCATCTTCTACAAAATCTAAAAAAACTATATTTTTGTCTATATCATTATTTTTACAATATTTAATAAGTCGATTTTTGTAACCAACATCGCTGCCAGAAAATACCGCCTTTAAGTTAAGTGAATATTTTTCTTTTAATAATTTAATTACATCAATAACAGTTTTATGATTTTTATGTGGTAAATACATTGCAGGGTAATATATATAACCATCTCCTAAATTATATTTACTATTATAGTAATTATGTTTTTGTTTATCATATTTAAAATCATTCACAGAGTGAGCAGGTCTTAAATTAATAATGTGAATTCTTTCGTCGGGTATTTTATAATAATATTTTAATCTCTCTTTAATCACTTTTGCATTAGTTATTACTGCTAGAGCTTTGGGTAATGCTTTATTAAAAATCTCATCCTTTCTCTCAAATTCTGAGTTACTCACTGCCTCAGGAAATTCTATGTGATGTCTGTGATCTACATCTGGCACTGAAATAAAAAATTTTGTATCCTCTAAATATAAAGAATATTGCGATGGGCTTGTGAAATAAACGATATCAACATTATTTTTTTTTAAAAATAATTCAAATCTATTGTTAAAAAAAAATTTTTTAATTCTTCTAATTATCAAGCTATGACTTCTCAAATAGCATAAAAATCTTTCCAAATTATTTAAAGAAAAATATTTGACTTCAATACCAAATTTTTCTAATTCAAGATTTAGATCTTTGGATAAACAAATAATTAAAAATTTATATCCTTTTACATTATACTTCTTGATATTCTTTAAAGTATAAATTAAGTGCTGATACTCACCACCAGATTGTTTTCGTGAGTCTAAAAAGATGGCAATTTTTTTTTCTTTTTTATTATTCATTTTACAAGTGATAATTTACATTTTTGTCTTTTTTTTATTTTTAAGCTTTTCAATTTCAGTCTTAAAACTTTTTGTGAAATTTTCAAATTTTAAATTTGGTGAAATGAAGTAATTATAAAGAATATATTTATAAAATTTTTTGTCGATACTTAAGTCTAGAATTTTTTGCTTTTCAATAAAATCTTCAATAGATATTGAATTTTTATTAAAAAATTTTGTCGATTTAGTCTCAATCATTAAATTTCTTTTTAAAGGAAAGGTTTTATGTCTTAAACATACAACTGGAACTTGATTATAAATTGCTTGATTCAAAGCCTCAGAACAATGGCCTAAAACTAAATTAGATTTTGATATAAGTTCAAGCGTTTTACCATAAAAAATTTTTCTATTGCCAAATATATCACTATCATATTTTTTATGTTTTTTTGAACATGATATGACCACTTTTAAATTTGTAATTGTCTCTACTAGCTCAAAAAATTTATTTAAATCAATTAAAAATTTATTTAAGTCAGAGCTTTTTTTTGTTCTATCTTGATGTAGCATTAAATCTCTCGAATAAAAAACGCTTTCGTCTACATAAGTAATAATATTTTTTTTGTTTTTTTTCTTAGAAAAATCAATCCAATAACTCGGTAAATCTATATAATTTTTGGCTGTTAAATTTTTTAAATAATTTTTTTTCGATTGTATACCTGAGCCTATTGTATAATCAGGTAAAAAATTACTAGTTTTTTTTTTAAAAAATTTATTAATTTCTACTTTTAATTTATTTAATAGTCTTATTAAACTTACTATTATTGATTTTTTAAAATTTACTTTGACCCAAGGTTCATCGCTTAAAAATATTGTATTTACTTGATATTTTTTAAATAATCGTAAATCGTAAGAATTATGTTGATTATCTGTTATATATCTTCCTAGAACAAACAGTAAATCCTCTTTTTTTAATTTTCTAAGAAAAGTTTCAAATTTATTTAAATCTTTAAAAAAAATTGTTTTTTTTAAAATTTCGTTTTTTGGAGTCAATTTATAGTAATTTTTAATATTATATGGAGAATAATTAATCTTTTCAGTTGAGATAAATTTGATGCTATAGTTTTTAAACTTAGAGTTTAATTTGATAAATTTTTCTAATTGAAAAATACCCGTAGGCTCATCTCTGTAAATATATAAAATTTTTTTTTTCAAAATTTAATACTTAAAATATTATTATTAATTTAAATTTAATTTATTTATTTAAAAACGTTAAAAAAAAATCTACCGTATTTTCTTTTTGCATTAAATAATCATGACTCTTTTCTATTTTTTTTAGATAATCCTCGTACTTAAGGTTCAAAATTACGTTTAATCTTTCCTCGAACTTTTCGTAGTTATTTTCGCTTAAAAAATTTAAGCCTTTGAAGGGTGTTCTTCCTTCCTCAACCTCAGTATTAAAACATAAAATTTTTGTGTGAGGATAGACACTTGCTTCTCTTAATAATGACGAGGGCGCTCCAATAACTAAATTACTAGACGATATATTCTTATACGAGTTAAATTTTATAAGATTATCCATCCAACTAATTTTAAATTTTGCACCTAAAAATAATTTTTCTAAATAATCATTTTCTACAGAATTAAATTCTTTTGATTTTGTTTGAATAACAATACTTTTATTATATTTTTTTACATATCTTGATAGAAGTTTTAGCAAAATAAAACTATCAGATGCAGCTTTAGTAGAAACAATTTTCCCATTATCAAAAATTCTTTTGCTAACGAAGCAAATATCATAAAGTTTATTATCATTAAACTTATCTTTTTGAATAAATTTCTGAAAATAAGAATTTGTTAATGACCCAACTGGAAAAAAATTTTTAACAGTGATATTTTTTTTCTTCATCAGTTCTAACTCAAAATTACTAAATCCAAAATAATTTGTAAAATAAAAGTTTTTATTTAAGTTATTGTTATTTTCATAAAATTCACCTCTTGTCCCGTTTTGAATAGCAATAAATTTAATCTTATCTTCAAAATATTTTGTCAAAATTGAAAAATTTACAGAATTGTCGATTGTAGTGATAACTAATTTTGGCTGCAACTGAAGAATGAGACTTATGTAATAATT
>MDTG01319941.1_pt1 | contig 10017 bp, 13 predicted proteins | sample 811421 | NCBI WGS metagenome assembly MDTG01 (sample SAMN05326645, study PRJNA326480) | marine metagenome | isolation source: seawater | place: Pacific Ocean: South East | collected 2011 | reverse complement strand
GGGGAAGACGATTGAATGTTTAGCCGCAATCTCTATTGATAGAGTTAAGTTGTGTCCCGTAATCATTGTGTGCCCATCAAGTGTACTTCTCAACTGGAAGATAGAGGCTCGAAAATGGTGCAGATGGGCGCGAGTTCATGTTGTGGCAGATAAGTCTACAAGGATTCCAACAAAGAGAACTCATATCTACATTGTTTCTTGGGCTTTATTGGCTGAGCGACTTGAGGAATTGATGAGAATCCCTCGTAGATTGGTCATTGGGGACGAGGCGCAATATGCAAAGAGTGAGGATGCATTAAGAACAAAAGCATTGATGGCTTTAACTGATGAATGTCCCCATATTCTGTTGTTGTCCGGGACACCTATTATCAATCACAGATCAGAACTCGAAACCTTGCACAAGATTCTGAAGAACGACAATCCCCCCATGATTCGAAGACTACTTCGTGATGTGGCTCCAGACGTTCCAAATAAGGCTCGTATGACACTTCCAGTATATATTCGACCCAGACATGCAACTCAATACCGAAAAGCCTTTGAGGAGTTCGATGAATGGCTTAGAGAAGAACTTGAAAAGAGAATGAGCAGTGGAGAGGCTGAAAGTGCAATTAGACGGGCTTTGGCAGCAGAGGCACTCATTAAAATTGGATACTTGCGTAGACTGGTAGGGGTTGCCAAAACATATGCCTGTGTGGATTTCATTTCACGAGCGGTTCGAGTGGGTGAACCAGTCGTAGTATTTTGCGACCACAATGAACCGATTCGACGAGTCCAAGCAATGTTAAAGCGTCAGAACATTGGATTCGTAACCATTCGTGGATCGACACCCAAAGGTCAACGACAGAAGAACGTAGAAAAGTTTCAACGAGGTGAAGTGCCTGTATTCATTGGAACACGAGCGGCTCATACTGGGATTACATTGACCAGAGCAAGACATTTGGTGTTCCTAGAGAGGTTTTGGACAAGTGCGGATGAGGAGCAAGCGGAAGACCGAGTTAGACGCATTTCTCAAAAATATCCCACCAAAATTTGGTTCTTGCATGCTATTGGAACCGTTGATGATAGGATTTCGGACATTATTACTCGAAAAAGGCGAATTGTAGCAGCTGAAATTGGCTCAGAAGACGTTGAAGAGAAAGAAGAAGACTATGTCATGGATATGATTGCAAAATGGTCTGAACAAGTGGGTGCGCCTGTTCATAATGGTGATGCAATGTTGGGTTTGGCACGTTCATTACCACCCTTACCAAAGTCTAAGACTGTGCAATCCATCAGTTTTAAGGGTTCAAGATGGAATGAGGCATCCGTAAGAGCGTGGTGTAAAATGAACAAGTATCGCGTCAATAAGATTCGTCATCGAAAAGCCCAAAACCGTTGGGAAGTTATTCTACGGAACGCATCCAATTTCAATCCGGGTACTATCAAAACCGTAAAGGTGTCAAAGCAGATTCAGATTGTTTGTGGTGAGCCTGTGAAAAAGAATGGAAAGCGATTCAAAGTCAGACATTCACCTACGGTTCGAGCGAATGCTAGAAGACTTTTGCAACAAAAGCAAAGGCGCAAGCGCACCAAGTAAACAAAATTTGACAACGAGCATCCTCATTGTCCCTCCAACCGTAATTGAATACCTCTACCAATGAAACCCAAAGAAACCAATACGGTAGTCCAATAAATGGTTCGTTTGATTCTAAATTTTTGCATTAAAGACTTATCGATCAAAGTATAGGTGAATCCCCCATCACCATAAAGACTCACTTGCTTTCGACACAAATCCATGAACTCTTGAAAGCAGTAGTAATTTTGAAACACCTGACACCCGGCTGAATACAATCCAATCTTTTCTGTATTGCCTTGACCATCGTCCGCGCCATTCTTTTTCGCTCTGTGAATGTTGATTCCCATACCACTTTTGCAAACAATTGTATCTATATCAAAGAACAATGTACTGTCCCTGTCGTAGTCTCGATAAATGCAAAGGTCACCCCTTTGGGAAAGAGCTGGATAACCTGTATGTGTACGTAATTTATATGAATTTACGTATTGACCGTGCGCCAAGATTGCAGTACCAGCATTCCCACCGTAAGGATTTTTCAAATAAGCAGTGGAGGGATCTGTGGTGATAACATACTCTTTACCTTTCCATCTGTTTGAACTGTCTTTCCAAAAGACATACATGTTGTCATCAAACTTCTCTGGGTTTGTATTGGGATTCCGTACTCCAACGATATTTAGTTTATGGGGTTCAGTATAGACGATATAACCACGGGATTTCATCATCCTTATGATTCGATTGACCTGAATTGGATTCAGATTTTTACTATTATTTTCGCAACTCATTATCGTTTCTCGATTCTCGATTGTTCTTTACCGCGAGTCCCGAAATACAAGGCTGAAGATCCAACTAGCAAAAGTATTCCAAAATATATGTATCGCTGAGAGGTATTCATAGTTTATTCAACAAGGCTTTGAGTGAACGAAGACCGACAGGTTCAAACGTCTTTTTGCGAACTTTACGTCGCTCAAATGAATGGAGCATATCGTCGTCGGTTACTCGGATTGATAAAAGGTATTCGTAGCCATCAAGTTTGAAATTGCATGCCACTGTGCCGAAGTAGCCAGTTTTCGGAGTACGTTGTCGAGCCATATCGTAGATGTTTACAATCGCACGAAATGTTTCCAACAGAACTGGATTGTTCTTCCGCATATTCTTGATGGTTTTATAACTAGGTACTGTTGGCATCAACTTGCCTTATTTAGAGATCAAGTGATGTAGGAAGTAAGCGAGTCCAATACCACCAGCGTAAGCAAGGTTCTTATTTTGAACTTCGGGATTCTTCACTAAATAATGTGTCAAAGCGTACCCGGCTAAAACTGGAACAAGGTAACCTTGAAGTTGAGCCATTGAATTCTGCTTTGCTTGTAAAGCGTTCCCTGCGTACAACAACTGCTCTTGAAGGGCGATGGTATTCATTTCTGTAAGATTGGGATCTTGCATTTGCAATTGTAACTGAGTCACTTCTTGTTCTAATTCTTCTTTGGTCATTTCTGCATATGCTTTCTGATCGACGATTGGGGGTAATTCTGAACCGTACATAGATACTCCGATATAGTAAGTTTATTGTCCAATCATAACATCATTGCCTATGGATTTGGTATACCGTACATAAATGCAGTGCTATCGACACTGGACAAACAGGTAAACATTCAGTATTCCTAATGATAACAAAGAGGTCAATAATGAAAGCGTTTTTTCTATCTATGTTTACTGGTGTAAGCGATGACGTGTCAAGTAAGCGCGTGATTACGTTTATGTCCTTTCTGTGTTGTATGTTTGCGTTTCTATGCAATGTGTTCATGGAAATCCCACTCGAACCACACATTTTTGATGGTATGTTGTACTTAACGGGTGCTGGTCTTGGATTCAGTGCGTTTGAGAAGTTCTCTCCAGCAAAACACAATCAAGTAACAGTTCATCATGAGGTAAATCAACATGAATAGTATTCCAGATTGGGCATGGAAAGTTTTGCAGCTATTTATCATACCAGTTGCCTTGTGGGCGATTGCAACACATGTCAGCATGAAAAATCAAGAATTGAAGATTGATGCCATTGAAACACAATTGAGTTCTGCTGAAAAGCAAATTGACGGTCATGATGAAAAGATTGTTCAAACCCAACAAGACATTGAGATCCTCAAAGTGCGTATGGAATACGTTGCTAAGGGTATCGACGACATTAAAGAAATGCTAGAAGACAAAAAGAAGTAACTACGGCCAAACGATTCGATATGTTCTCAAATTGAAGTAGATGCCCCTCATATTGGGTTTATTGGGTTTTGGTATAACGTCCTGCATAAACCTTTTATATTCCATCCAATACGAGAACCATTGATTGAACAAATCATCATTCATTTGCAAAAGTTGATTCATGTTGTTTAGATCATTCAATCTCGGATGTGACTGAAATATGGCGCATCCTTTATTATAGAGAGTTTCATAGTTTGCTGATGCGTCTATGAATCCATCTTCAGAGTACCTAACTGCAATGTCTCTGAATGCATAGGTAGATGGCATTTGAGTCCAATCATGTTCGGTCGTATATCCACCTTGTGGAGCATGGGTGGTAGTATCATCGCTACGAGTGGGTGTGACAGGTTGATCTTCGTTGTCTAATCTCAATGACTCTATTTCATAAGAACGATTCTTGAAATAGTATTCCCTCAAGACTGTTGCGAGGTCAGAGACACTACCTCTATCTGAAATTGACCAAAAGTTATTCCCAAAGAAGTAAGCAAAGTAGTAAAGCATGCAATCATGAACGGCTGGACCCATTCCATCAGTAGACCACAATGCCTTTGTTTCCACAACTTCGGCTATTTGGTTTCCATCATCATCAAATCCTAAGCCCATTCTCTTTTTTCGTTGTCTATCAAATACTTGAACTTGAATACCAGCTTTGGGATAGAACTTGTTTCCCTCTTTTTTACCGAGCATGAATATGTGTTCCGTTAATGCAGTCATTTTGGGGAGATCATTTACCGTCGGGCTGAATGTAATTAGAGATAACCCGGCATCGACTGCCTTCTTCATTGGTGTCTTTTTCATTATCCCTCCAATGCTTTTAAGGCATCGAATAGCATTTGTGCATCGGGATGTAAGTATCTTGAGGTAGTTTCGATTGAACTATGCCCCATCAATGCTTGTAGTGTTCGTAAATCCATACCACCACGCAATGCGTTGGTCGCAAATGTATGTCGCAATAAGTGGGGGCTAAGAGACTCTAATTCTGGTCTTCTCGCCTTTATCTTTCGTGTCCATTTTCGAACACTATCTGGCTTTACTGGAGTACCTAGATAACCAGTAAATAACCAATCTCCACCCATGTGATGCAAGTCAAGGAAATCATCGATCAACTTGCTTGCTTTGGTATTGAGTGGAATAAATCGTTGCTTGCTACCCTTACCACGAAATAGGAAACCTTTGATGCCCCGTTTGGTTGTGATATTGGAAACACGTAATGAACATGCTTCGTTGATTCGCATCCCTGTCTCTGGTAGCAATAGAAGAATGGTTCTAGATGGCTCTGGGCATTTATCGACTTCTTCTCGATATGTCACCAATTCTTCTTCTGTAAGACTGTCTCGAAGTTTATTGGGTTGACCTTTCGCTTTGGGTAGCAATTCATTGGCATCCAATTCCGAGATCCCCTTTTCTGCAATCAAGTAGTGTTTGATTGCAGCCCTCATAGGCAAAACTGTTCCGACTGGAGTGTGGGCATTGATTGCCTCTTTCAAAAACTCTAGTGGATCAGAATCGCCAATACGAGATGCAATGCGTTCATAACAACGACGAGTTGCAGGGGACAACTGTCGTTGTTTCAGATGGTCTGAAAATGAACTCATAAGTTTTAGTAATGCATTCCACTAAGTTGCAAAGCACCCAAGTGAGCAGGGTTCATGTGCAAAGCACCCATATGAAGAGGATTTTGTTGCATTCCCAAAGCACCCAAGTGTCCGGGATTCATGTGCAATGCTCCCATGGCAGGTGCATCCTTAGATAACATTTTTTGAATATGTGGACGAAGGATGTAACCAGCAACCATGCCAGCAAGTAATTGCGTATAGTTCATTGTAAACTCCAAAAGAAAGGTTTATGTAACTCTATACTATCTCATGATTTAGAGTTGTGACATAGTAGTTTAGAAATTAAGTGCTATCCGTTCATAGCACTTTATTTTGAGAGAGTTCAATAGTAATCGGCTATACTGAACAAAAATTGGTTATCATTTCATTAGTTGCTCGTCTTATCAGGAGATTTCATGTCCAATTATTACAATCCAAACGGTGGATTCGTACCACCTGTCAACACATCTGCTCGTCTGCAAATGCCTACCATGGCTGATTTGGGTGGAAGACAAGGCACACCATGGGTTCGCTTTCCATTTTTCCCAACTTCGCCTTATATGTCCACCGACCCAGCAGTAGGATCTCAAGTTCGCTATTACGGTGCAACTTTGTTGAGTGGTGACTCTGATGTAACATTGAACTCGGAATCTATTCGTACCGTACAGTTTGACATTCCATGTAGACTGATCGCAATTAACGCTGCGTGTGTGGATACTACTACGACAGCCACATCGTTTGAAAATCTTCTTAATTGTTTCCTTTTCCGATTGGAATACACCACAGGTGACAAATTGCAGACTGCCGCACGATTGGCATCCACAGTTTGTGGCTCTATGGAGAATCCGGGAGAGATTGGTGCAAGTGGTTATACAATCGATCAAGGAGCGTCTGTAATTCTCGGTATCACTCCACTGGGGAACCTTCCTACCAATTTCCGTATTGACATTACTCTTGTATGTCTTGAAATTCGTGGACAACGCAACTTTGTAGGCTAATCGCATGTATTCAAGGCTACCATCACCATATAACGCAAACAGGCAGTTCTCTACTGAACCGCAGTTTAGGAATCCAGCTGGTACAAATCCATTACCCACACCTCAAAACATGCCCTCTCCATGTTGGTTTGGGAATCGTCAGATCCTAAACAGTTGGAAAACAGTTGCTGGGGATGGGAATGAAATGTTTTGGGCAAGCCCTATCTTTGACTTGCAACCACAATTGAGAGGATTGGTTTCTCAAAACACCACTGGATCTACCTTTTCTGGTAACGAGAATGCATCGAGAGGACTGAACTCTATTCCAATTTGGGGTGGTGGTGCATTGCATCTTCAACTCTCAAATTTGCAAGGCACTGGTTCATCATTGACAGAACTTCGATTGTTTACAATTGAAGAAGCACACGTAAGTGATTCGGGAGCATTGGTTCAAGTGTTGCCTAGTGCGGATGTTACTCAACAATTGAATACGACAACTGATTCGGTAATCCTCAACTTTCGTACATTGGGTGAAGGTTCTAATGTTCGTTACTGGCGATGTAAATTGCGATTCACACGTTCAGATATAGGTGGTGTACCACTACCTATTTTCTACATCAACTCTGGATACTACTAATGCCTTTACTTTCCCAATCATCCGTTGGTGCAGTTTCCGTTACATCAAGTGCCCTTAATAGGGTAGGTACTGTAGAGGTTTCTGCAAATACGGTTTCTGCCGAATTGTTTGTAGATAATCTCCCCAATCTTATCTTTTGGGCTGTCCAAACTGGTGCTGGTGTACCTCTTGAGGTTGTACCTCAAGTTGCTTTACGTTCGGAAACTGGTGGGGCATCACCTGATTTAGATTATATTGATCTATCAGCCCCCATAATCATGCCAGCAATTGGAACTCCATTATTGTTGAACTTCCAGTTTCCAGCTGCATTTATGAGATTGAAAATAAGCTACACTGCCGTTGCACCTGCGACACAGAACATCACTTTTGTTCTAAATGCATTCGGACCGTAATGTCATGAGAATGTCCACTGATGGATTGAAAGAACTCATCAAAACAGAAGGAGTTCGGTATCAAGTGTATGACGATGCAAATGGTCTTACACTTTACTCATATTCCGATGCCATACGATACCCAACCATTGGTGTAGGACACTTGATATACAAACCCGGAGGGGTAGATCAGCGGGAGCGTTTCAAAGAGTATCTTGGCGGTGGTAAATCCATGTCCGAAAAGCAAGTCATGAATCTTCTACGAGAAGACTTGCCGAAGTATGAAGACCCTGTTGCTGAAAAAATACAAAAGCCAGTCACAAAGCAAATGTTTGATGCACTGGTATCCTTGGCTTTCAATGCTGGACCCAAATCTTATGCAGTTAAAAATGCAATTACCGCCATCAATAATGAAGATTATCAAGGTGCATCGGATGCCATTCGTAAGGGACCAAAAACATCAGGTGGTACTTTGGTGCAAGGATTGGTCAAAAGACGAAATGAAGAGGCTGATTGGTTTTTATCCGGGGGTCTTCCCACAGGTATTAGACTGTTTGGTACTCAAATCCGAATCCTCCCCATCTTGGCTATCGGTTCCCTTACATTGCTTGGGTATGCGTTGTATCTCCGTCGGAGGTAAAGATGCGTAGAATCAATCCTAGGAGGGTTAAAGCAGTCAAAATCAGTCGAACTTGGTCAGTGCTTCGAAAAGGAGAAGTGTTCCATATTGGAATGAATGACAAACGGCTCTCTAATCGTTCATTCGAAGACATTCGTATTGCGACGGGATTCGTTGAACTTTTCAAAGTCATGAACTCTACAAAAGCAGATGCTCTGAAACTATTGAAGACCACTCCAGCCATCACTTATTTCATGTCCGGAGTTCATCAAGAACAAGTCATTGAAGGATTGTATTCTCGTGACATGAATGTTGGAACAAACGCTCGTATCATTAAACTCAAACAGCGCATATCACTCTTGAAAAGAATGGGTAAAGACAAAAATTATCATGGTCGCATATTTGTTGACAGTGGTGCATTTGGTGAAATCGAGTTCAGACAAAAGAACGGTCAAGACTTTGGAGACAAAGAATGGAAAGAAATCTTTGATGTATATGATAAGATTGTACCCCTTTTTCCAAAAGGACGAGTTTACATTGTCGCTCCAGACCGTATCTACTTTGAGGGTCAGACACGTTCAGCAGAGGCTGACACATTGGCTAGAATCAAGAAGTATGGAAAGAGAGTGAAAGCATTGTACGACAAAGGTGCCAAAGTAATTGCAGCTGTTCAAAACTCTGATTGGAACGTAGGTTACAAACGACTGAAAAAGGTGATGGTGTCGATTGGTGTGCCAAACTTTGTCGTGGGTTTCCCAGTCACCGTACGGAATCCAATTCCTCTCAAAGAGAAGAAACGAATGCTGGATGAAGTCTTGCGTTTGAATACAGACATTGTGGACATTCACTTGCTTGGTATCAGTGCGAATACAAACATATTCCAAAAGAACTACATTCCTGTCCTTGAAACATATGCTGAACGAGTTCGAGTTTGCACAGATGCTCAACGATTCGGCAACATATTCCGTAGAGCAAAAAGAACTTACTTTGGTGTTCTTGCTGATGTTGCCCCCGGAACGGCTCTCAAAGACAAGTTTAAAAAGATGGTTCCACGTCAATTGTATCCATGGGTTCAAAGTCAAATAGACAACAACCTCAATTTCCTCAATCCACCAAACAGGTTCGATACGTGGGACAAGTATGCAATCGCAGTATTACTTTATACCAAACCAAGCAAAACCATATTCGATAAAGACATTCGGAATACCATCATTAAGGAATTGCAACAAACCTACCCAAAGGTAGTGGGCTTTATTGGACAAAAAGTATTGAAAAAAGGTAGCAATCTTGAAAAGTTTATCAGACTGGATCAAGACGACTTTAAAAATAACTTCTGCTCCTTAATGCAATTCATGACTTTTGCCGAACGACAGTACATTCGTAAAAATACGAGTGTAAACAATGAGAAGTATTGGAACATAGTGTTCAAAGCCAATCAAGCGATGATCGAAAATGGTTCATACAGTTGGGACTCTATCATTGAACCATCCAATGGGGTCATTGCAGAACCTATACTCTTGGGATTTGCTTTGCAAGACATTCGGAATCGAAAAGGAAGTCAACGACAATTAACTCTTGGCGATTTTGCTACCCTATATGCAATCTCACTTCTCCCAAACGAGGCACTGGGTCTTAGTGATGACCCAAGCCAAATTATTGCCAACCCATCTACAATGTTCATGCCGTAGGAACCAATGTCACAGATCCAAGTCCCCATCATGCAATTGCTCACTCAACTCAACGAAAACCGTAATCGTGTTGCCCAAGGTTGGAATACGAACAATAAGAATGAAGTGCAGAATGGCATAGAAGGACTGGCATTGCTTATAGGACGTTGTTTAACACAAATCTCGACCAATGATGGTAATCAGTTCGTTGCGCAGACTCTGACCACCATATTGGACGCTCAAGAGGTTATCAAGCAAACAACTAGTCCAGAAGAAATGTTCTTCGTAGACACTAAAAGACCAAGTAAATGGGTATCGTTCGATGGTGAGTTAAAATTTCCACTCT
>MDTG01246933.1_pt1 | contig 10017 bp, 10 predicted proteins | sample 811421 | NCBI WGS metagenome assembly MDTG01 (sample SAMN05326645, study PRJNA326480) | marine metagenome | isolation source: seawater | place: Pacific Ocean: South East | collected 2011 | reverse complement strand
GTAGAAAGCATAGATATATAATAAATCATACCATCAGACTCTTTTATAATATTTTTCATTCTATCTTTTGATGTAGTAGGTGATAACAATTGGATAAAATTTATTCCTTTTTTTTTACATTTTTTAGCAAAATTTTTATTTTCTGGAAATGGTAAGTCAACGACTATAAGACCATCTACACCAGAAGATTTGCAGCTTTTTATGAATTTACTTTCACCATTTTGATAGATCAAATTAAAATATCCCATCAGAATTAAAGGCTTACTGGGGTTATACTTTTTAAATTTCTTTGCTATTTGAAAAACATCTTTTAATTTTATTCCATTTTTAAGTGCTCGATGAGAACTTCCTTGGATTTGTCCACCATCAGCTATTGGAGTGTTATGTGGAAAACCAAGTTCAAGAATATCTGCATGCTTTGAAATAGCATTTAATATCTTTAATGAATTACTTTTAGTATTATCGCCAGCAACTGTATATGTAATTAAAGCTGCTCTTTTTTCTTTTTTACATTTTTCAAAGGCCAAGGTAATTTTCGATTTCATCTAATGTATGATCCTAATTTTTGTTTAATAATATCTTTATCTTTAAGACTATCTCCGCAAGAATTAACAATTATAATTTCAGAGGATTTTAATTTTGGAGCAAGTCGTATTGCTTCGTGGAAAGCATGAGAGGGTTCAAGAGATGGTGAAATGTTTTCTAATTTAGAAACTAACTGAAAAGCTTTCAGAGCTTCTTCATCACTTGCAGAAGTGTATCTCGCTCTTTTTGTATCTTTCAAAAAACAATGCAAAGGTGAAATTCCTGGATAATCTAATCCAGCAGAAATAGATTCGGTTGAACCTATTTGACCCTCTTTATCTTGAACTACATATTGAGCAGCTCCGTGTAAAATACCAATTTTGGATCCATTAGTTAATGGTGCTGCATGTAGCTTACTATTTTTCGGACCTCCAGCTTCAATACCAACAAATTCAGCGTCTGTATCCATAAATTCATTCCAAAATCCCATCGCAGAACTTCCGCCACCAACACAATTTAGTAATTTTATTTTTTTTGGAATCTTTCCAAATTCTTCTTTTACTTGAATTATTAATTCTCTTGATATCTGTGCAGTACTCCAAGCACATATCTTTATAAAAATATTTGGTCCGACAGTAGATCCTACGCACATGTGAGTAGTATCGCAATTTGAGACCCAGTATCTCATACATTCACTCACTGCATCTACCAATGTTTGACTACCTGTTTTTACAGGTACAATTGTGGCTCCATTTTTTCTCATCGCTTCAACATTAGGACGCTGTCTCCTAATATCTTTTGCGCCCATAAATATTTTGCATTTAAGACCAAATTTTTTAGCTGCCATTGATAACATCTTCCCTGCGTAGCCAGCACCAGTATCTCCCACAATGAACTTTTTTCCAGCTTTTTTAGCAATAAGGCAGTGTACTGTAGCATTATATATTTTATGGGCCCCACCATTTGCTTCAGATACAACTTTTGCGTAAATTTGAGCGCCACCAAGGTGTTCTGTTAAATTTTCTAACTTTATAAATGGAGTAGGTGCACCTACATATGATTTAAAATAATGATCTCTTTCTCTTAAAAATTTTTTATCTTTTCTCAGTTTTGCAAATAATTTGGTAAGATCATCTACAGGTTTTTTTAATGTTTCTGGTATAAAGTTACCACCAAATTTTGAACCGTACATAAAATTTTTATCATGTTGGTCTATAAGCTGTATACCTTTTTTAATTTTCATTATTAATTTTTTTTATTTGCATCATAAAGTCTTTAATCTTTTTTATATCTTTTACTTTATTTGTTTCCAAAGCGCCAGAGACATCAACGATATCAGCTAATTTTGATAAATCATTGAGTCTGTCTTTCGTTATATTCCCTGCTATCATTTTTTCTCCTTTAATTTTAATATCTTTTATCCAACCATGATTCCAGCTTAAGCTTTTTTCATAGCCCGTGCTATCCCATAAAATAATATCAGACTCTTCCTCTACTATTTTATAGGTTTCAATATCATCTTTATTTTTAACTTGAACTGTTGTTATTATTTTTTTTTGGGACTTTTTTTTAATTTCAATTAATGATTTATTATCGTAGTGACCATATAATTGAAAATAATCAAGATTTAGTTTAGAGTAATTTACTATTTCTTCTAGGCTAGGCTTAACTAAAACTCCAACGTATTGAGTTTTATTTTTATTTATACTTAAAAGTTCATTAGCTTTTTCATATGAAATATATCTATGACTTTTGGGATAGTTCAAAATAAACCCACAAAAACTAACATCGTTATTTACACAAGTCTCAACTTCAATAGGCTTTGAAAGCCCACAAACTTTTAACTTCATAGATTTAACCTAACGATTCTATTAATCTTTGAATGTTCTTTTTTATATTTCCTTTTATTAAGCTTCTACCCATTACAATAGACGTTGCACCATTTTTAAAAGCCTCCTTAGGTGATATCACCCTTTTTTGGTCATTTGATTTTTCACCTTTAAATCTTATCCCTGGAGTAACTATTTCCATTTTTTTTGATATCTTTTTAATGAACTTAATTTCATGAGCCGAGCAAACGATACCATCTAATTTAGCAGTTTTAGCCAGAATAACTTGTTTCTTAACTAAATCTTTTATAATTTTTGTGTGACCTACTTTTTTTATTGTTGAATTAGAAAAACTTGTAAGCACTGTTACTCCCAAAATTTTTAATTTTTTGTTAAATTTTTTTGTAGCTTTTTTAATAGCTTTAAGCATATCAAGGCCACCACTTACATGAACTGTAATATAGGAAATATTTTTTAAATCTTTCAAAGATTTAATAGATGCAAAGCTAGTATTTGGGATATCAAAAATTTTAACATCTAGCCATAAATTTTTTACCTTTAAATTTTCAATAAATTTTCTACCATTTTTTGAATAGAAAAATTCTAATCCAAATTTATACCCTATTTTATAATTTTTCAGCTTAATTTGAGAATTTCTAATAATTTTTTTTGCCACCTGAATACTGCTTGTATCGCATGCGATAAAAATATTTCTCATACTTATTTATTTATTAGTTCTTTAAGTCTTTTGCTAGCCCTAAATCTTGCCTTATATTTTTTAGGTATGTACAAAACTTCTCCTGTTTTTGGATTTCTAGCATGTCTTTTTTCACTTATTTGTTTAATAAAAAAAGAACCTAATGAGCGAATTTCGACTGATTTTCTTTGAATTAACGAGTTTGATATACTTTTAAAAAAGTTGTCAAAGATATCTGAAAGAGTCTTCTTGTTAATTTTAGGATTTTTTTCTTTTAGCTTAGTGATAATTTTATGACGTGACAATTACTTTTCTTTTTTTGTACTTTTTTTACCTAATGCTTTTTCAAAAATTCCTTTTAATGTTGCGCCTGATTTTGTAGCACCTTCTCCAAATTTAGCGACTAGACTTTTTTCTTCATCAATTTGTGCTGCTTTCACACTTAATTTTATTCTTCTTGTTTTTACATCTAGTTCTGTAATTTTAGCATCTAAGGCATTTCCAGGAGAAAAAACTTCTGGCCTAGCGTCCGCAGAAGATTTAGCCAAATCTCCTTTTTTTATAGAGACTATTAACTTTTTATCATTATCAATGCTTACTTTAACACCTGTTTTCATTACTTCGTGTACTCTTGTAGTAATTACATCTCCAACTTTTTTGTTATTATCTTTAAACCAGTCAAGAGGATCTTTGTCCAAAGCCCGTTTAGAAAACCTAATCTTTTCATCTTTAACTTCAATAATTTTTACTTCAATCATGTCATTTTTCTTAAACTTATTTAAATTTTCTTGTTTTTCATCGTAACTTAATTCTTTGTAATGCAGCATTCCTACTAGCCCTGTGTCTAGCTCTCCAAATATTGCTTTATCAGTTACGTTTTTAATCTTTATTTTAACTTTTTGGTTCACGGACTCTAAGACTTTATTCCATGGATTTTCTAAAGTTTCTTTATATGACAGTGATATTCTTTTTGCGTCTTTATCGATATTAATTATTTTTACTTTGACATTTTGAGATGGCGATAGAACTTTGCTTGGTTGCACATTTCTGTTTTGCCATGAAAGCTCACTATTATGTATTAATCCCTCTATACCTTCTTCTAATTTTACAAAAACTCCATAATCCATTAATTTCGTACAAGTTCCCTCGTAAACTTCACCAATTTTAAATTTTTTTGAAAGGTTTTCGTACGGATCTTCTGTTAAAGCTTTTATAGAAGCGGAAACTCTATTGGTTGTTTTATCAATTTTTGTAATTTTTACCTTAAGACTTTGTCCGATAGTAACTAAGTCAGATGGTTTTTTTACTCTTCCGTAGGATAAATCACTAACATGAAGTAAAGCATCTATGCCATCGATATCTAAAAAAATACCCCAGTCAGTTGTAGCTTTTACTTTGGCATTCTCTACAATGTCTCCTTCTTTAAGATTTTTTAAAGCTTCTTTTAATTCAGCATTTTTACTTTTTTCTAAAACGGCTCTCCTACTAGTGCAAACGTTACCTCTTTTTTTATCTATTCGAGTTGCTAGCACTTTTATTGGAACATTTAATAAATGATCAATTTTTTTTAACGGACGCACATCGATTTGAGATGACGGCATAAAAGTTGGTAAACCGTCTACAACACACACCACACCACCTTTTACTTTGCCAGTGATATAACCGGTCACTTCTTCTTGAGTATCAAATATTTTTTCCATTTTTTTCCAAGCCACCATTCTTTTTGCTTTTTCTCTTGAAATAACGATTTCACCTTTGAAACTTTCAATTCTTTCTAAGTATACCTCAACAGTAGAGCCGACTTTTAATTTTTCAAAATCGCTGTCGTGTTTAAATTCCTCAATGGGTATCATCCCCTCCATTTTTGCTTTACAATCAACTACAATAAAATTTTTAGTTATTTCCGTTACAGTGGCTTTGATGATTTCATTTTCTTTAAGTTTTCTCTCTTTGAAATCCTCATTTAATAGAGATTCGAATTCTTTATATTTTGGGTTTTTGTTTGACTGCTTTTGCTCTTGTTCAGTTGCCATATTTATTCTTTATTACTCTTTCAATGTGTCTTGACATTTTTTCAATCATCTGTTTTTTGTTAAGTTTACCGGTCTGGATTTCTAACGCATCTCTATGTTTGAGTAAAGGACTATGTTTTCTTTTTTTATCCCTAATATTTCTTAGTTTTATTGATTTTTTTACATCACTTAAGGTTAAATCTCGATTATCTTTTTTAAGATCTTTATATCGTCTTTTTGCAGCGATATTTAAATTGCAACTAAAAAAAAACTTTACATTTGAATTAGGCAATATCTCTGTAGAAATATCTCTTCCTTCTATAATACATTTTTTATTTTTCTTTGAGAAAAAAACCTGAAATTTTTTTAAAATATCTCTTATTTTTTTTATTTTTGCAATTTTAGAAGTACGATCAGAGATTTCTTGAGAATTTAAATTTAAATTAGATATTTTTTTAATATTAAGATTATTAAATTTTTTTTTTAAAAATAAAGTTGGGTTCTTTGGTTTATTTTTTATAATTAGATAGCCAGCGTATCTATATAGCATTCCTGAAGATAAAAACTTAAGACCGTATTTTTTTGAAATTAATTTAGCTCCAGTAGTTTTACCACTTGCTGCACCACCATCACAACTTATAACTAAATTAGTAAATTCTTTTTTTTTCAAATTTACCTCCTAAATATTTTATTGTGTTTAAAAAATTTGGAGACGATGTATTGACTGTTTCAAAGTTATTTATTTTAGTTGGCACCCCTGTAATTAACGACAAAATTACTGTAGACATACATATTCTGTGATCACCTAGTTTTTTCACTAAAATTTTTCTTTTGATATTACTAATAACTTTTTTTCCTTGTATCATTAGTTTGTCTTTTTTAAATTTTGAGGTAATACCAATTTGTTTTAATATCTTTTGCATTTCCAAAATTCTATTGCTTTCTTTGTTTGCAAGATCAGAAATTCCGGAAAAATATGACTTGCCATTTAATAAAGCAGAGATAACAAATAAAATTGGATACTCATCAGTCGTATTGTAATAGAATTCCTTTGACGCTTTAATAGGTTTCATCTTACTGCTCTTAACAAGAATATCACCAACTCTCTCATTATTTATAATTTTTACTTTCAAAAATTTAATCTTAGCACCACTCTTTTTAAGCAAATTATAAAAACCAATTCTTGTGGGATTGAGACCAACATTTTTAATTCTGAGAGAGGCGTTATCTTTTAATAATGTTAAAGCAGTAAAAAAGGCAGCTGTTGATGGGTCACCTGCAACATTTAAATAATTTTTGTTTAAATGTACTTTTCCAAAAACTTTTATACTTTTAAATTTTTTATTAATTATCTTTATCGTTTTAGAATTTTTTTTAAGCATATTTTCAGTATGATCTCTACTTTGTTTTTTTTCAATTATAGATGTATTTCCGAAAGAATTAAGAGCCGCAAGTATAACGGCACTTTTTAATTGAGCTGAAGTTCCAGCGTTATAAGTGATACCAATTGGATAATTAGAAGAAATTATTTTCAGAGGCAAATGAACTTTATTTTTTGGAACAAAAGAGGCACCAAATTTACTCATTAATAGTATAAGTTTTTTCATACTTCGTTTATTTAAAGAGCTATCCCCATAGAGATTTACAATCATATTAGGTGTTGATGTTATAATTCCTACAATAAGTCTTGCCAGTGTCCCTGAGTTACCAAAATTTAAAGAAGAGTTATTTCTAATTTTAAAAGACCCAAGTCCTTTACCGAAAACTTTATATTTTTTTTTACCAATTTTTATAATTTTAATACCTAATTTTTTTAAACAATTAATTGTTGAAATTACATCTTCAGACTCTAAAACATTATTTATTGTTGAAACCCCCTCGCTTATTGAGCTAATTAAAAAAGATCTTATAGAAATAGACTTATCACTATCAATATTAATTTTTTTATTATAATTTTTTAAAGGTTCTGATACTAACAGGGAAAAATTATATTTCTTCATCAATTATTTGAATATTGATTACCAAAATATAATTGTATTGCTTTAGATGACTTTAATATTTCACTAGGAGTGCCTGATGCAATAATAGATTGTTCACCTAATACGTAAGCTCTATCTACTATGTCGAAAAGATTTCTTACTTGGTGATCTGTGATAAGAATAGAACAACCATATGATTGAATTTTTAAAATATATTTCTGTATGTCTTGTACAACTATGGGATCAAGAGCAGCCATTGGCTCATCGAGTAAAATGACTTTTGGTTTATTAATCATTATTCTTGCCATCATTAGTCGTCTAACTTCACCACCTGAAAGAACATTGCTATTTAGTGTTCTTAAATGTTGTAGATTAAATTCATCTAAGAGTTTTTCGGTTACTCTTCTTTGTTCTTCAGTATTTTTTATTGTAAGCTGACAGATACCTAATAAATTATTATAGACAGACATATTAAATACACTTCTTTGTTGACTCAAGTATCCTAACCCTAAATTTGTACGCTCGTGAATTGGTATTTCAGAAATATCCTTACTATTAACTAATATTTTTCCTTTGTCCGCCATATGTTGACCGATAATAATATTATATAAAGTTGATTTTCCCGACCCATTTGGTCCTAACAAGCCAACAATTTCACCAGGAAATATTTCCATAGAAATTTTTTTTAAGATTGGTCTTCCATCAAAAGATTTACTGACATCTTTTAACTCAAATAGAGGCTTGTTTTTTTTGAATTTTATTATTCTAAATCCTTTTTTCATCTTTTCAAATTTACATTCACCTTTTCATTACTATTCACAGAAAAGTCAACTGTTTGATTTTCAATATCTAATTCTAAAATATCAGTAGTAAAATTTCCATCTAAACCTTCACCTCTCACGTCCCCATAGATATTAATAGCTCTTTTTAAATTAAAATAATCTAAATTATTTGCAAATATTTTATTTATATCCTGTATGACTCTCACGTTTTCTCTAAATTCCATGTCATTAGTTTTATTATTGTATTTTCCTTTATCTCCATAAATATTTAAAATTTTACCATCTTTAAAATAGAAAGTTGCATGCATCCCAGTCATATCGATTAATTCTGGGTTTTGTTCATCAAAGGTTGCTAAATTCGACTTAAGTAAATATCTATTTCCATTAGCATCCATACCTTTATACTCGACATCTTCAAAAAAATTTGACCCCTGATCTTTATCTATTTTAGACGTATCACTTCCAGTTGTATTTTGAGTAATTTGATTATCGTTATTACTTCTATAATAAAAAGAATAGATTATTATTAAAGCTATTAACAATAAAAAACTTTGGATTAATAATAGTTTTTTTTTCCTATAACTCATTTTACCCCAAAGTTTAGAATTGAATGAATATGAACTATTCCTAATAAATTAGTAAATCTTTTTTTGTTATTGATATTTCTTTCAGATGTAACAAGTAAACTTGTAATCTTTTTTTTATTCATGATTGAAAGCGCTTTTGAGGCTGAAGAAGTATCAGAAATAAAAAGAGGATTTGGGTTCATATATTTTTTAATATTACCACTTTTAGGGTTTTGTCTTAAGCTTCTTCTGGTGTCACCGTCGGTTAATATACCTTTGACAATTTTTTTGTCCATAATGACTGACATACCCAGTTTATACTTTGTAATTTTTTTCGATGCTTCATGAATATTTTCTTTAATATTTATTTTAGGAATTTTTGTTCCAGAAACCATTATATCTTTTACCAGTAAAAGAGCTTGACCAATGTTACCTCCTGGATGAAATACCTTAAATTTTTCTTTTGAAAACTTAATTTTATTCATCAAAGCTACAGCCAGACAGTCGCCAAGTAATAAAGTTATACTTGTACTTGAAGTTGGAACCATTCCAGTAGGATCAGACTCTTTTACTTTTGGAATTAATATTTTAATATCACTTGCTTTTATTAAAATGCTATCATGTTTTGATGCAATACCAATAATCTTAATATTGAACCTGTTTGCATACTTAAGCATATTTGAAAGCTCGTTTGTATTGCCAGAGTAAGAAAATACTAGCAATAAATCTTTTCGATCGATTTGACCAAGATCTCCATGATTAGCCTCGCTAGGACTTAAAAAAAAAGATGATATTCCTACCGAAGATAAAGTTGCAGAAACTTTTCTAGCTATCAGGCCAGATTTTCCAACTCCAGCACAAATTACTTTTCCCTTACAACTATAAATAGTTTCAACAGCTTTAATAAACTCCTGATTAAAAATACTTTTTATTTTTTTTAATTCAGAAATTTGTTTAACTGCTGACTGCTTTGCAAATTTTATATAATTTTTTTTACTCATTAATGTTCAAAAATATCAAATTTAAAACTATTTTGGTCTAACTCAATTCGTGTATCTAAAAAATTTATACATCTATTGAAGAGATCCATTCGTTTCTCTCTTACAAGCATTTTTTCTAATTGCGCTTTTATCTTATGCAAGTATATGACATCACCTGCTGCATACTCTAATTGTTTATCGGTTAACTCATCTATATCTTTGTTCCAATCTGAGCTGCCTTGTCTTTTATCTAAGCTTTTATTACAAAATTCAAAAACTAAGTTTTTTAAACCATGTTGATCGGTGTATGTTCTTACAATTTTAGAGGCAATTTTTGTATCAAAAATATTTTTCATTTTACATTTTAAAAAATATTCTAATGCATTTTTATCAAATCTTAGAAAATGTCCTATTTTTAAAATTTTTTGATTTTCTAACAAAGACACTAAGTTTGGAGCTTTGTAGTTATTCCGATCAGGTTGAATTATATAAACTTCACCATCTTCTCCACAAATTTGTATTAAGCTTAATTTATCTCTCTCTGGTATTTTCAGTCCTGTTGCTTCAGTATCTATTGCAATACTTCCTTTAAATGAACTAGCTATTTTGGGAGTAATGTCGCCTTTTAATCTATGAATTTTTACCAT
>MDTG01179334.1_pt1 | contig 10017 bp, 9 predicted proteins | sample 811421 | NCBI WGS metagenome assembly MDTG01 (sample SAMN05326645, study PRJNA326480) | marine metagenome | isolation source: seawater | place: Pacific Ocean: South East | collected 2011 | reverse complement strand
CTCTTACCACGACTTCTACCACGACTTCTACCACGACTCTTACTTCTATTTTTACTTTTATTTTTATTTTTATTATATATATTATATTGTTTCATTTATTTATATAAAATATTATTGTATTAAATAAAAATGTCTTGTTTTTGGGATAATATATTAATATCATTAAATGATGAAGATTATAATTATATAGGATTATCAAAGATGAATAATTATAATTTTATAAGATTTTTAAAGAACATGAATGAAGAGGTAAATGAAGTATTATGGAATGATATAAAACTTACAGATAAACAAATAGAGGAAAATTTAATACATATAGATGATTATCCAGTAAAAGAAATAGAAAATGGATATTTATGTTCTATATGTGATCCATTTTTATTATTAATATGTCATTTATTTAGAGTGAATATAGAACACATTTTTTTAGATACAAAACAAATGTATACAATAAGAGATGCAAGAAGGACAATACAATTTAAATCAAATGAAAGTCATTTTAGTGTTAAATAAAATTGAAATTTAAGATTATAATTACTAATTAATAAATGGATAATAATATTATGTTAACTGATGAAGACCTTGAAGGTAAATTAAGAAATTTTTGTTATAGAGAATGTAATAATTCATCACCTCAAGATATAAAAAATTGTAGAGGATTGGTATATAAAGATGAAAAACCATTTTTAAAGTCATTTGGATATACACCAACTTATACAATTAATAATATACCGAAAGATATAGATTTTCAGAATTGTAGATTTTTTGAATCATTTGAGGGAACATTATTACGATTATTTTATAATGATATAAATAATAGATGGTATTTAAGTACTCATAGAAAATTAGATGCAAGTAAAAGTTTTTGGGGTTCAGAAGAGACATTTGGTGATAGATTTAATCGTATTATTAAACAAGAAGATTATGATCTATTAGATAAAAAATATCATTATATGTTTTTAATGACACCATCTGAATCAAATAGAATTGTTTGTACAGAAAATTTAAATAAAATATTGCATGTGGGTACATATGATAGAGATTTTAATTTATCCTTTGATTATGATATAAAAGTACAAAAACCAAATGAATTTATTTTTAATAATTATGAAGAATTTGAAAAACAAGTTGAGAATATGGATATAACATCATTTCAAGGTATAATAATATCAAATGTAAGAACACAAGAAAATATAAAAGTATTAAATAGTAAATATAATTATTATAATGAAGTAAGAGGTAATGTTGCATCAGTAAATTTTCGTTATTTACAAGTAAGACAAGATAGTAAATTAAGACAAGAATTAATGAATATGTATCCAAAAAGTATAATAAATTTTGAGAAATATGAAGAATATTTAAGTATGTGTGTGAGTAATATTCATAAAAATTACATATTAAGATTTGTAAAACATCAATATGTAACAATATCACCAGAAGAACATATTATCATGAAAAGTTGTCATGACTGGCATAAAGAAAATAAGAAAGAGAATATAGTAACAAAAAAGAAGATTATTGAAATATTAAATCAACAAACACCAGTACATTTAAATAGAATTATAAAAATATATAAAAATGAACAAAATAAACAAAATGAACAATAATAAAAAATATTATTTTATTATAATATATAATAAAATGACAGTTATCGATAATGTTTTGAACGATTTAAATCCTACACTTTATTTATTATTTGTAAGTGGTTTAGGTGGTGCTATACGTGGTAATATACAATCATGTGGAATTCAAAGAATGATTAAAGGTAATGCAATTGTTTCTCAATTAATGTTATTATTAATTATTTATTCTGTAGTTTCAAAAAAGAATATAGATCCAGTCAAGCAAATTGGAGTAACATTGAGTATATTTATAGTATTTACAATGATTAATAAAAATCATTATATGTTTTTAATAGGTGGTATGGTATTGTTAATGATTTCTTATTATATTGAGAATTTAATTAAATTTAAATATCCATATAAAGATAGTACAGCAAATTTAACTGAAGAACAAATAAATGAATACAAGACATTAGTAAAATATAGTAAAAATCTACAATTATTATCATTAGGTATTTTTATTTCAGGTTTTATCTTTTATTTTGTAAAACAAGCAAATGATAAAGGAGAACAGTTTGATTTATTTAAATTTTTGTTTGGAGTTGCCAAATGTGAGAATTTATAAATTATTAATAATCATTAATAATTTATAACGAATTGTTTCTAATTTTAAAAACAATAAATAGTAATATGATTATAACGACTATAATACCTGCAATCATGAATATATTTTGGGCTTCATTATCATCACTTTCTTCAGTACGAATTTGACTTTTAGCATCAGATGGACATTGTTTATCAACAATATAATTTATTTTAAAAAGATTTGAAGGTTGATTTTGTTTTTCTTCTAAAATATTACTAATTTTTAATAATAAATAGTAAAGTTGATTATAACGTTGTCCAAAATAAATGTCTTCACTATCAGATTTTAAATTTATAACACGCATTTTTGTTTCATTACTTAAACCAGAACCAGTTTGTATTTGATAAGGTGGATCACGATCTTTTAACAAAAAATCTATGTTAGTATTTTGATTATAAATAGAACCCATTTGATTTCTATTACTAAAACTAGATAATAATTTAGATAAAGAAGAAAATTCTTTACCATAAATATAAAATAAATTAATAATAGAATCATCATCAAATTTATAATAAAATGTAAAGATATTATTGATTTCACTAATAATGGGACTAATCATAATTTTAGAGATATCAATTTGGTTGATAAACTTTTTTTTATATTGAATTGGATTTGTTTCTGGTGTAATTGTTTCACTAATAACTTGTTTTTGTTTAATTATTTTTAAAATATTATTAAGCATAATTTGAACAGAGTTTAAAGTGGGAGAAACATTAGATAATTCAACTAAAGATTGTATTGGAATATTGTTTTCATTACATAATGCCATTTTTTATTATTGAGATAAAAATTTTACATTATTAAAATTATTTTCAATAATATAATATTCTTTAAAATTTTCTTTATCAAAAAAATAATCATAATCTCTATATAATTTAGAAATTTCAGTTAATATTTTTTGTCTATGAACACGTAAATTATATTGATTTAATACAAAATCTTTAATATTGTATCCAACTTCTAATAATTGATCACATTGTGTGGCACATTGTTTTAAATAAAAAAAATGATCAATTTTTACAAATTCATTATATTTTTGTTGATATTTTGGATCTTCAAATTTTTCATATTGTTTCTCTTTTTTATCTATAATTTTATCATTACCTGTACTATGTGTCACAATATATTGAAGTCTACTACCTACTTCAACTGGTGTCCCTCTAACTCTCATTTTTTCAGCAAGTTGCATATGTGCTGGTAAACATCTTAAATTATATAAATTTTCATATAAAGACATATTATTATAATCATGTGGAAAAATATCTAAATCATTTAATCGTTTTATTTTTTTCTTCATATCAGTGGGTAATTCTTTTATTTTATAATCAGATGCTAATCCGATTGATTTTGTAATATAAAAATAAGACATATCAAATGTATGACTAAATAATTTATTTATAAATTCAACTATAAAATATAATGTTTCATCTTTACTAAATTTATTAAATATCATCATGATCACTTTCTCATATAAAACTCGTAATAACTTTGAATTATCTCTTCTTGCTAAAACAACCCCTTTCTTCTCTATTTCTTCATTTAATATACCATCACGACCACAAGATAATGCCATATATCTCTTTTTTGTTAAAATAAAAAATCTCCAATAAATGGCTTCTTCAAACTCTAATTTCATTGGTTTTGGAAACAAACTTGATACTTCATTTTCTATTTGTAATGAATAATCCCAACATTCTTGACTTGTTTGTAATTTTGGAAAATGTATATAACAACTATCTGTATCTCCATATATTAATTTACCACCATAATTTTCTTGAATTGTTCTAGCCGCTTTTTCTATACTTTGTCTACCTTTTGCTGTCGTACACATAGCACCCGGTAAAAATGGTAAATAACCTCTCTTAACACCCATACTACCATACATACTATTAGCACTTACTTTATAAGCAAGTTGTCTTTTATCAAGAATAATAATACGTTTTTTAATATCAGTTTCATCTTTTTTATCAAAATCACCATCTTTTAATTTTTGTTTAAGTTGTTTCATTTGTTTTTTAGTTTTTTTACGTGTATTCAGTAAATATTCGAGTAATTGTGGCATAATACCTTTTGGTTCTTTTAAAAATCTATATCTATGTTTAGAACAAATAATATTTGTTACTTTTGTTTTTCTTATATTCGTATCATGTTCACAACCAACATGATCTTCCCATTCTATCACATTACATTCACTATCTGGTATTGTATCATCTTGTACTAATGTTGAATAATCTATATTATAAGCAATAATTGTTGTTGGATACAAACTAGCAAAGTCAAAAGGTATAACTTTTTCATATAATCCAGGAATAGGTGGAAACACAGTAGCACCTGTATATTCTTCATCATCTTTAGGTATATAACCATCATTTTCAACAATAAAGTTTTTTTCCATACATAATTTATATACTTGAGAAAAAACTTTAATTTGTTGTCCTTGTATAATTAATGAAAATATAGGAACATTACATGTTTTTGCCATCTCACATAATCCAACCCATGTTTGAATTTTTTCAAATAATTTTGTCACTAATACAGAATCTTGAATACAATATTTACCAACAACACCTAATGCTTTATTACCAGTTTCATCACCTTTCATACCTTTACGATAACATTTAAAAATATCTTTAGCCGATAAAGGATCTTTTGTTTCACCAAGAAAGAAAGTAGAAACTTTTTTTAAATTATATTGATCAAATTTGTAATCTCTTTTTACAACAGGTAATAAATCAATTAAAATTCTACCATCTAAATCAATAAATTCAAATTGTTGATTTTTATAAGCACTACTTGACCAACTTAATTTTTTTTCATCGCACATTTTATTTTTAATACAACCCATTGTATTGAATTCATTTGTAATATGATGAAATTTAGAACGATTTATTAGATAAGGGATATCAAAACCTAGAATATTATAACCAATAATTAATTGAGGATTTTCATCTACTATTAATTTAGAAAATCCTATTAATAAATGATGTTCTGTTTTATATTGTTGTATTATGACATCTTCACCTACACTTTTTTGTAAGGGTGTACCTAGTGTTAATAATATTTTTTTATAGTTTTCTTCACTTTGTCTACTAAAAATACATGATATTTGAAATACTTTATCATCAGGTTTTTCAGCAGAAGGAAACATATTAATATTTGAACTATTTACTTCAATATCAAAACTAAGTAAATAAGGTTTTGGAATTGTTTCTCTATTATCAATACGTGTTAAATCTTTATAACTAACTATATATTCATAATCACAATAAGTGTCTTTATCAATAACATTTTTTTGAGCATAAAATTTTAACCAACCAGCAGTGGATAAATTTTGTTTACAGACGAGTTGTAAGATAGGATTAGCATTGTGTTCATGAGGTGTAAATTTAGCAAAACCTAATCTACTTATTTTATATTTTTTTTTGCAACGCCATGTAAATTGTTTCAAATCGTCTTGATTATCAAAGGATAATTTGAAATAAGGGAATAAACGATGCGTACCATCATTATTTACATTAGCATAATATAATTTTTTTTTCATACTAACTTCATGAATATTATTTAATAATAAATTATATTGTCTATCTCTAACTTTACAAACTTGATCTTTAATACAATTACGAATGGCTTGTTTGATACCTACATTATCCCAATTAATATCAATATCATTATTATATTGATCAGTAATATCAACTTGAACATAAACGTAAGGTTTAAAATCTTTAACGATAAGACAAGTACTTTTATTATCATTATCAATACCCCATATTCTAATTTCTGTTTTATAATCATCACTTTCATTATTTATATTCCAAGAATATGCAAATATTTCTTTGATCATATTTATAAATTATAAACTAAATAATTAAATTCATTTTTATAAAAATAATTTTATAAAAATTATTTTTGTATATTTTGTGTAATAAAATTATATATATCTATTTCATATAAAATTATTTGTATTTTTTCAAAAACACCTCTAAAAAATTTAGGAAAAAACTCACTATTTACAATACCTTTACTAAAATCTTCTAATATACCTTTTTTCCATTTTTGTGTACTGTCATCATGTGCTTTTGATTGATATTGTTCTATAAAACCCATTATATACAAACACATATTATAAATATAATGATTATCTATTGCATTATGTTTAATCATTTGTGTAATAAATTCTATATCTATTTTAGTATCTAATTCTTGTTTTATTTTTGTATTACAATTTACTAACATTTCTTTTAATTGTTCTAATAATTCACATATAACCATATTATTTGGAGGTTCTTTTTGTAATTCAAGTTGTATTGAATGCCAATAAGCATCATGTAAATTATCTTGAATATTTATATACAATTTTTTTATTTTACTTTTATATTCCTCCATTTCTTTTTCTAAGTTTTTCAAATGTTTTATTCCATCATAACCTCCTATATTTTCTATTTTATTTATAATTTTTTTTTGTTCTCTTTCTAAACTAATTATAAATTCTTTATTACTTTCTTTGTCTATATTTTCATATTTTTTTTGTTTATCACTCTCCAATTCAAAGTATATTACACATAAATCATTGATAATTTTTACTTTATCAAAATTTTTCCATTCATCAAAAAACTCTAAATATTTTGTATAATACATATTAAACACAAACTGATAAAAATAGTAATCAGTAATATTATCTACTTGTGAAATATATTTTAACATAGATATAATTTTTTCACTTAATTTGATAATACTTCTTTCTAATTCACTATTATCAGATATTATTACATTATTATGGTTCACTATCATATAACATGATAAAAATTTTTTAACGTGTATATTACATCTATTTTTTACAATTAACGTTAACGTCGTTTTACATATATTTAACAAGTTTTTATCATTTAATTTTCTAGCCAATTCGCTAAAACTAAGATTATTATTTAAATCATAGTCTATTAATTTATTTACATTATACTGTATATACTTTAATAAAAGTAAATGTGAATCCATTTATTTTATATAAATATATTTTTTATATAAAATAATAGTTTAAAGAAATAAATTTAAATACGCCTATATTGATTTTCTTTTTGATTAAGAGATGCTATAAGATTTTCATTTCTTTTCAACATAATATTATATTCATGTGCATTTCTTTGTACATTATCGCATATTGGATCTTGATATGTATCTTGCACTTGATGATATAAATCACAACTTTTATTCATATTATAATCATCTTGTTTTGAACTCTCAGTAACAGGTGGATCTCCTTGTTTTACTGGTACATATCTAAAACTTTCTTGATTATATGCTCCATTATAAACACAATCAGCAACATTTTTTGATACTGTATGTTCTTCATTACATACATATTTATCATAATTATTTTGATTTGGATCTATATAATTATACATTTTTTGATTTAACATAAATTCATTATTAAATCTATCTAACCATCCTTCATTATAATAATTAATTTGACCATAACTTTTATCTCCACTATATATATTATCTTTTTGTGTATACATTTTTCTATTTGATTTATTTGCTATACCACTATGCACTATCTTATTATCTACTTTTGTATAATTTGTTTTATAATTTTGTGAGGCTTTGGGCTCTTCTCTAAAAATATTTTTATTTGGATGTTTATGATATTGCATATTTTTATTCATATTTAATGTATGATCATGTTCTAAATTAAAATCTTGATTATAACCTTCATGAATATCTATCTCATCTCTACTTTTAAGATGATTAATATCTACAATTTTATGTAAAAAATTATTATTTGTTGTTATTTCAGGATAAACTTCTTTCCAAAATTTATCATTACTATATGTACTATCTTGTGTAACAGATAAAGATTCACTACCATCTATTTTATTAAAATTTTTAGTTTGAAAATTTACTTCATTTTCTGATGTTGTATATTTTTGACTCATTGGTATCATATTACTCTCAATAACAATATTATTTGTATTTACAAGTAAATTATCTGTATTTGGTACACTCATATCTTCAGATTCATCAACAAATTGAGGTTTAGGATGAACATAATCAATACTAACAAATTTGTTAGGTAATAACAAATTATTACTTTTTTGTTTAAATGTTTGGTCTCTGTTTTCAAAGGTACATGGGTAAACATTATATTTATTTTGTTTATATAGGGTATTACTATCATTTATTTGTGTATTTTGATCTAAGCTATTTGATACTACTTCCATTTATTATAAAATAAAAAAAAATTAAATTTGATTTAATAAATTTATATTCTTTGTGATTTTATCTAACATAATAATATTATCAAACAGTATTTTATCATATAATAACACTAAATTATCACGTTCATTAATAATTTTATTTAAATTTATCACCAATTTTGCCTTTACTTGTAATGTATTATTTAATACTTCTGTATTATTATGTGTTTTCTTAATTTCTTCCTCTTTTTTACATATTTGATCAAGTAATTTTTTCACTTTATCATATAAATTATTTATCTTATTTTTCTTATTTATAATTAAGTTATGCATAGAAGATACATTAATATTATTTTGTACTAAATTATTGATATATTTAGTATTAATAACATAATTTTTATTAATAATCTTTTCAATACCTTCTTTAACTTGAATCAATTCACTATGAATTCTATGATTTTTATTAAAAAGTAATTCTAAATCCATAGATACTTGAATACTTTTATGTTGATTGTTATCACCATTATAATTTTTTATAAAATAACATGAAATATTATTGTCACGACCAATGACACATAAATATGTTTTATATGTTATTACTAATTTATAATCTAAATTTTCAACTGAATATTTTAATCGTTTCATTTGTCTATATAAACATTTTACTTCTTCATTATCCTTGCTTTTTACATTATTAATATTAATTTCACTTCTATAATTTTCTAATAAATTTGTTTCATTGACATCTTTATGTGAACCATGATCATGATACATATTTTCTCTGTTTTTATTTTCATTATCATAACCATATTCTAATACAATGTCATTAGAAGTACTTATATTATTAATATTTTTTAATTCATATGACTTGTAATTTTTCATATTAATATCATATTTAGAAGGTATATATAAAATATAAGTATTAAAATCAATCTTTGATATTAATTTTACAAACACACACATGCCATTTATTGTGTAAAAATCATGATTGTAAAATTTACAATTTTCGATAAGAGCATACAATTTCTTAAATGATAATGTTGTCATTTATAAATTATTTGACTACTTTTAAATTATTCTATAAAATAATTTAAAACATTGCTTTTTTTTTTAATAAAATGAGTGATCAAATATCAAAATTACCATTAAACAAATACTCTAATCCTACTACTCAAGAAATTGAAGTCATAGAAACTTTATTTGATAAAACTGAATTTGACATTAAATATGCTAAATTTACTACTATTATTTGTTTTTTACATATCCTATCTATTTTAATTCTAGAAAAATATAAAATTCCAAATACAAAATTTATTTTATTATCAACTTTAATCATGATCCTTAGTTGTTACTTATCTGTTACATATATTATTTAAATTGTTCTCTTTCTTTCATCATATCTTCTACCGTTTGTGTTAACTTTTGTTCTCTACTATTTCTCTTTTGATTACCTTTTCCTTCATTATCCATTCCTTCATTATCGTTCAAAACCATAGAAATATCTGTTTTACCTATAGTTTGATTATTTACGACTTGATTTTCTTGTTCATCGTCTTCATCATCTAAATCCATAATACTTGTTCTTCCTTGAGGTTGTTGAGGTTGAGGTTGTGGTTGT
>MDTG01072135.1_pt1 | contig 10017 bp, 11 predicted proteins | sample 811421 | NCBI WGS metagenome assembly MDTG01 (sample SAMN05326645, study PRJNA326480) | marine metagenome | isolation source: seawater | place: Pacific Ocean: South East | collected 2011 | reverse complement strand
GTTGGTGATGAAGTAGAGGTTGCTCTTGAAGCTGTTGAAGATGGCTATGGAGAAACTAGAATCTCAAGAGAAAAAGCAAGAAAAATTTCTACTTGGAAAATGCTAGAAGAGGCTCTTGAAACTGGTGAATTTGTAACTGGAAAAATTCATAACAGAGTAAAAGGCGGATTTGCAGTTGAAGTAGAAGTTGTTAAAGCCTTTCTACCGGGTTCGCTTGTTGATGTTAGACCTGTAAAAGAAGCACCTGACATAGAAAACACTATTCAAGATTTTAAGGTAATCAAACTTGACTATAAAAGAAATAATGTTGTTTTATCCAGAAAAGCGGTTCTTGAAAAAAATAATTCTGCTGTAAAGGTTGAGCTCTTAAAAAATCTTGAGGAAGGTCAAGTAGTTAGTGGAATAGTAAAAAACATTACAGACTACGGCGCTTTTGTTGATTTAGGTGGTTTAGATGGACTTCTTCACATCACAGATATTTCATGGTCAAGAGTAACAAACCCAGCAGAGTACTTGAATATAGGTGAAGAAATTGAGGTAAAAGTATTAAGCTTTGATAAAGAAAAGCTAAGAGTTTCACTAGGGCTTAAACAAATCCAAAATGATCCATGGGAAAATGTTGAATCAAATTATTCTGTTGGCGGTGTCTATGAGGCTGAAGTATCTAACATTACCGACTATGGGTGTTTTGCTCAACTCGAAGAGGGCATAGAGGGACTTATCCATTTAACTGAGCTTGATTGGACTAGTAAAAATATTCATCCCTCTAAAGTGGTAGAAATGGAAGAAAAGATTAAGGTCATGATTTTAGAAATTGATCATGATAAAAGAAGAATTTCATTAGGTTTAAAACAAACTAAGACTAATCCATGGAGTGAGTTTGATAAAAAATATTCTTTAGGTGATAAAGTTTCAGGTGTAATTAAATCTATTACAGATTTTGGTATTTTTGTTGGTCTTGAGGGTGATATAGACGGATTAATTCATTTATCTGATATTACTGATGATGAAAATAAAGAAGATGCTCTTAGTGAATATAAAAAAGACGATAAAGTCGATTGTATTGTATTTGCAGTTGATGCTGATAGAGAAAGAATATCTCTCAAACTAGCACAGTAAAGATTTATATTATTTTTCTTAAATATGCTTTCGAGCTAAACTGTCCACATGATTATACTGAGTGATATATCTAAAAGTTTTAGTGGAAAATCAATCTTCAAAAAAGCAAGTCTAGAAATTAATCCAGGTGATAACATTATTTTGACTGGTCCCAATGGCTCTGGTAAAACAACTCTGTTAATGATTCTTAAGAAGCTATATCTAATAGATGAAGGGCATTATTATTGTGATCCAAAATTTCTAGATCAATCTTCAATTTCATATATTTCAAAAAAACATAATTCTTTCTTCATGAGATTAACAGTGCTTCAAAATTTAAATTTTTTTTATGATTTATGCATAAATAAAAATAAAATTTCAAAAGAAGAAATATTCTTAATGTTGAAAGAATTTGATTTATTAGAACACCTAGATTCCGAGTTTATGACATTAAGTTCCGGACAAGCACAAAAACTCTGCATAATAAGAGGATTAATGAAGAACCCAAAAATAACTCTTTTTGACGAGAGTTTCAGCTCCTTAGATGACAATTCTAAAGAAAAATTTAAAGAAATTTATTTTAAGCATCTTAAAAAAGACCAAGGAAATTCGACTTTATGGGTTACACATAATAAGCATGAGCTAGAATTTAAAGATAATAGATATTTAGAAATTTTGAATGGAAAAATTAAAGAAAGTTATGAATCTTGATTACATTAAAGCAATAGTAAAAAAAGATTTAATTCTTTCAACCAAATATAAATTGCAGCTTGTTATCAGCTACATTTCAGTATTGGTATATTTATTCACCATTTATAATTTTTCAAAAGCTGTTAATTCTGGCAGTCTTGATACAACCAATCTTTTCTCAAGCAATCCATTCTTGTTCCTAATTACAGGATACATGATTATTGATTTGACCACGACAATTCTTAATATCATCACCTCACAAATAAATTTCTATCAAACAGCTGGTATGTTTGAGGAAATGATGTCAATCGATAATCAAACTCTTTTTTATATAAGCTCATTTATATTTGTGTTCATTTTGTGGTTTGTTAGAAATCTATTGTATTTTTTTATTTCCATATATTTTTTTAATTTAGATATATATATATCTTTAAACTTTAATAATATTTTAATTTTTTTCTTTTCTTTAATCTCAATTATTGTTTTTTTATTTGGCATATCATTCTTAGCTGCATCATTTGCAATTATTTTTAAAAAAGGAAATCCAATTATTATTTTAGGCGTATTGCTAACAACAATTTTTTCAGGAGCAATCTATCCTATTAATGTTTTGCCATCATATATGATTAATTTTTCAAATTTAATACCAACCACACATTTTTTAAATAATTTTAGAATTTTTTTTAATGGAGGTGAATTAGAATTTAACCATACACTTACTTATTTAACAGTAGTTTCAATTGCTTTATTTTTTGGAGGTCTTTTCACTTTCTTTTATTCAATAATTTATTCAAAAAAAACAGGAAAAGCTTATACTTACTAGATGATAGATGGCATAAAAAATAATAAAACCTCGCATACAACACTTATTAATAACAAAAAAGTTATTCTAGATACTGAATCTGGAAAGTATTATTTACTCAATGAGATAGGAACCATAGTATGGGATTTCATCCAAAAAGACCAAAATCTTAGTATAGATGAAGTTTGTACCGAACTATCACAAAATTTTGATGAACAAAAAGAAGTTATAAGAAAAGAGATAGAAACATTTATTGAAGAAATTAATAAGTTCGGTCTAATTTCATAAATAAATCAATGTTAAAAAATATTGCATTATCAATACCTATTTTTTTTAAAACTATATTTTTTTATTTGTTCTTTAGATTAAAAACATTCAATCAAATCATTAAAAAGCTTGATAACTACAATAAGAAAGATTCATTATTTGCAATAAATCCTATCAAAAGAGTAATATTAATTAGGTTTATTCTTAAATATCTCTTGCTATCAACCAACTGTTTTCATCGAGCATTTATTTCAGCTTTAATTTTAAGAGATTGTGGAATTGATGCTGAATTTGTAATTGGCGTTTCTCTAAATGATAGTTTTGATTCTCATGCCTGGGTAGAAAATAAAGGCAAGCCAATTTTAGAAAAATTCATGCCTGAAGAGTATAAAATTATATACAGAATATGAGCACTATCCTGGGCCTAATTAATTTTGATGGAAACATCAATACTAAGCAACTTTCTGAAAAAGCTAAAATAGAAATAAAATCTAGACCAGGAAAGTTATCTATAAAGCTTGATAACAAATCTTTTCATATTAACTCATGCATTCACTGTGATGAAAATCAAGAGAATAATAACCTTTTTGAAGATAATGATAACTATCTAATAAATTTTGATGGAAGAATTGATAATAATGAAGTATTTAAGCACTTTATTGATGATAGCGAATTAAATTCAGATGCTGCAAATGTTCTTATGTTATTTAAATATAATCGATCAAAAATTTCTGAACTTTCCGGTTGTTTTTCATTTGTTATTTATAATAAAAAGACTCAACTTGTTGAGGCATACAGAGATCAAATAGGCATTAGGCCACTGTATTTTTTTTACAATAAAAAATATTTTATATATTCAACTGATCCAGAAATTATATTTATTGACTCTTTAGTAAAAAAGGAAATTAATCAAAATAAAATAATTTACTACATTTTAAAAGGAAATAGATATAACGAAGAAACTTTTTATAAAAATATATACAGACTAAGAAGGTCAAATTTTTTAAGAGTTTGGAATGAAAACATAGAGATTAGAGAATATTATTCTTTTACGAATAAACCAATTATAAAATACAACAACAATGCAGAATATTCGGAACATTTCTATCAATTGTTCTATGAAATCATAAAAAGCCAAATATTAACATCCGATAAAAAAGCATCTCTAATGCTAAGCGGTGGACTTGATACATCATCAATAACATGTATGGCGGAAAAAGTATTCAGAGAAGAAAACATTAATACAGATTTAAAAACTTATTCTATTACTTTTAATGACATAAAGAAGAAAGATTATGAACAAACTTACGAAACCAATTACATAAATGATGTTTTAAATTCAATGAATATAAAATCAAAATTGATCAATCTTGATTATATTGATGTTCAAAAACAACTCGCAAGCATTCAATCAATATATCCTGAGCCAAATTATCATGGGAATAAGTATATGGATTTAGCGATCATCAAAGAAATGAAAAAAGACAACAGAAAAGTTATTTTGAGTGGATTTGATGGCGATAGTGTTATCACACATGGAGAGCAATATCTTTATGAATTAATTTATGGTTATAAATTCAAAGATTTTTTTAAACAGCTTCGATTAAAAAAAGAGCTAAGAAAACAAAAATTTAGCTATATTAGCTCATTTAGATCATATTTAATTCCGCAAATAATACCAAATAAATTTTATTTTTATAAAGGCTTATTAAAAAAAGATTTTCCATCACTTCAAACATCAAAATTCCTTAAGAAGGATCTTTGGAGGGATTTACCAATATATGATATGGCAAAATCTTATCAATATTCAAAAAAAAACTATAGAAATTTTCATCTAAATACAATGAATACAAATTTATGGGAGCATATATTTGAAATACAAGATTTTGATTATGGAAGAGAGGGCTTAGAAGTTAGATACCCATTTATGGATAAAAGATTGATCGATTTTTGTTTGAGAATTCCTCTAAATCAAAAAATGCAAGACGGGGTAACAAGATTTATACTCAGAAATGCAATGAAAAATACCATCCCTAATACAATCTATAAAAGATATAACAAATCAATACTTAGCCCGTATTATGATTATTCATTTGAAAAAAACTTCACTAAAATGAAAAATAAAATTATGCAAGATCAATCTATCCTCTCAGAATTATTGAATCTTGACTATGTTAAGTCATTAAGCCTTAATGACTTAAACTTAAATGAATCTATTATTTTCCAGCACATCTTCGTGTTGTCAAATTGGCTTGATTCCAAAAAATAGTGATTTTTTAAATTAATGTTGTTAGAATGATCACATGAAAGCACAAGACATCGAAAAAAACATAAGCAAATGGAATACACCAAAGATTGAAGAGCTTGGTGATGCTAAAGAATTGATAAATGCAGGCTTTAGTGAATTGTTTGATCAGAAAAATTCATCTGCACAGGTCGACTTCTTTAATGCTAATGTTTCATAAGTTTGAATACTTATAATTTATACGGCTTAGAAGTCTTTTCAGATAAGCCAATAAGTTTCTTAAAAAAAAAGTTTCAAACAAGACTATAGACGTCAGATTAATTCATGACCCAAATATAAAAATTCATACCAAGGATTTTTTTTTATTAAATAAGTCAGAGGGTCATTTTTGCAAAAGCAATCAAATTTCTTGTAAGATTAATAACGGCATCGAAATTAGATATAACTATGCTAAAAATAATGAGTTTGAAATCTTTCATACTTTATTCAATCAACCTTTCGCATATTTAATGTATCAAAGAAAAAATTTATCTCTACATGCAAGCGCAATTGAGATTAAAAACCATAGTTTTTTATTTATGGGGCTTTCTGGAAGTGGGAAATCTTACTTGGTATCTGAAATGCTAAATTATGGAAAATTCTTATCAGAGGATATTTCAAGAATTTCTTTCAAAAATTCCGTTTCATATGTACATCCAAGTCATTGCCTTTTGAAGTTAGAAGATTCAAAAAAAAATCAAAAAAAATTTTTAAAATACAACTCTAATTTATCATTTGATAAAAGAAATAGAGCATCTTATTCAGTAGATGAAAAATATTTATCAAGAAAACCAATTCAAATAAAAGCATGTTTTTTATTAAATTTTTCAGATCATTTTTCTATACAAAAACTTGATGAAAAGAAATCTTTTGCTTTGATGCTGCAATCTTCATTTAAATCCAATCCCTTGTTCTCATCAAAAGAAAATGATATTTATATAGATAATTTAATCTCAAAAATGATTTCTGATGTTGATTTCTATTTGGTGAATAGAAAAAAAAATTCAAACAATATTAAACTCATAAAAGATTATATAACTAAAGAAGTATGATCAATATTGATAAAAATACTATAAATTTTATTTATAAGATTATTTTTGGAGAACTTACCTTTACAGATTTTAATTCACTAAATAAATTGCAGAAATTAGCTTTTGTTGAAACTATTTTTAAATCCAGGGCTCATTTTTTAATTTTGAATTTTTTTGATAAACATGAAGCTCTAAATAAGAAATCTCAGACATATAAAAAAGCAAAGGAAATAACGAATCTGTCGACACTCCACTCCATGATCCACTATGAGGAATCCTTTAGATTAAATAAGATATTAAAAAAAAATGATATTACATTGATTTTTCTAAAGGGAATCCATTTAGTAAATACATACTATGATGACTTTATTTGTAGACCAATCAGAGACATCGATGTTTTAGTGGACAAAGGTGATATAAAAAAAATAATAAAAATATTGCTTGATAATGGATATCATTTTGAAAACTCAGTTGATGAAGTATCCATAGACCATTTTTTAGAGTTTTCATATGATCTACCAGCATTAATTTCTCAGAGTGGAGCAAGATTAGAAGTTCATTTTTCTATTGAAAAACCATCAAAAAATCATACTTGCGTTTTTACCAAAACATTCATGCAAGACTCAAAGAATATAGATATTGGTAGTCACTCATTGGGAACCCTATCAGAAGAAGATCTAATCTTGCACCTAATTTATCATGGTTTTAAAAAACAGGGACCAGATGTAGGGATTATATTTATTTCGGATATATATAGGATTATATGTGCGAATAATTTTGATCACTTTTTACTTATTAAAAAAGCTAAATCCTATAAACTTCTTCCTCATCTAAAAATAGTAGTTAGTTTATTATCCTCAAAAAGCAAAAAAAGGGTATTTCAAGAATTAAATAACAAAATATCTTACAAAGCAGATGCCAAGACACTTGAAAGTATTGAATACTTATTTATTAGAAACGACCTATTTTTTGAAGAAATCAAGGTATTTAAATTTTTTAAACAATTAGGATTGAAAAAAATACTAAATCATTTAAATGTTGCAGAAACAAGAAAAGAAAAAGAATTCAAACATAATAAAAGCATGAGTCTTTTTGCTTATTATATTTTAAGAGTTATTAGGTACTTTAAAATTTTAATTATTCTTATATTGAGAATGATTGTTTTTAAATCTCTAAGACACCAGTTCCTAAAAATGAAAAATCTCTTGTCGTACATAAATGACTTTTAAAATTTGTTCTTTTAAGAAATTATTAAAGATGCTAACCTGAATTTATTATGAGTTCAAAAAATAATATTAAGAATAAATCTGATGTTGTAGAGACTTTATCAAAGGATTTCCCTGATATTACAACAAATGTTATCAAAGAATGTGTCAACACAATTTTTTTAAATATAGTTGAATCAATTGCATTAGATAAGAAAGTTGAAATTAGAGGTTTTGGTTCATTTTCAAAGAAGTCCATCAGACCAAGAAAGCATATAAATCCAAAAACAAAAAAAATAACTTATTTAGGCGAGACAACAACAATATATTTCAAGCCATCCAAATCATTGATTCAGGACTGAGATATAGTTAATATCCTAATTCTATGAGTAATTCTATAATTGTTGCAGTCGATGAATTTGAAGTTAAGAAATTCTATCAAGTTATTGATCAACTCGATCCAAGAAAATGTATGGTTAAAATTGGTAGCATTTCTTTTAATTCTATGGGGCATGAGATCATACACTATGCTAGTGATATGGGTTTTGAAGTATTCTTAGACCTAAAATTACATGACATACCGAATACTGTTGAAAAATCTATTAAGGGACTTTCAATCCTTCCAATTTCAATGCTTACAATCCATGTTTCAGGAGGAATGAGCATGTTAAAGGCTGCCATGGAAGGTGTTCATGGTACTGATATAAAAGTAATTGGTGTTACAGCTTTGACAAGTCTCTCAGACGATGACACAAATAGTATATATAAAAGAAATTCATCTGAGCATGTAAAAGCAATGCTAGAGCATGCTGAATCCTCGGGTATCCATGGAGTGGTTTGTTCACCGCATGAGCTCAATCTTGTTAATCAAAAAGAGTCACTTATTTCAATAACACCTGGAATAAGGTACAAAGAATCAAAAGATGATCAAAAAAGAACCATGTCGCCTGCAGAGGCAATTAATCTTGGTGCAGATTATATAGTTATTGGCAGGCCGATTACTGGCTCGAACAACATTGAAGATTCACTTAATAAAATTTATGAGAGCATTAAGTGAACAAGGACCATTCTTTAAATTATGATTTTGAGAATGAGTTTATTAGTTATAATTCATATGTCAACGGATTTACTTCTGACATCTACAATAAATTTGATGATCTAGCAAAAGAAATTAGCTTAAGCGCTAGAATCAATGATTTATTTATTGGTAACAAAGTAAACATTTCTGAGAATAGGGCAGCATTTCATCCTAAGTATAGAAATGAGTACAACTCATTCAATAAAAAAAATAAATTTTATAAACTTTTTAAGAATGCATCTAACATTGTTACTATTGGAATAGGAGGTTCTTATGAAGGCCCAAAACTATTAATTGAAAGTATAGGAAAAAAATCAAGAAACTATATTTTTGTGACTGGTTCCGATGAAGAGGAATTTCAAGAAAAAATTGACGGACTTAAGATAGATGAAACAATTTTTATAATTTCATCAAAATCGTTTAAAACAACAGAAACTATAAGAAATTTAAAAAAAGCCATATCTTGGTCTGGTGACTTAGAAAAATTTATAGCAATCACCTCCAATAAATTAGAAGCTTCTAAATATAATATTAAAAATATAATAGAATTTGATATAGAAATTGGCGGCAGATATTCAATATGGTCTGACATTTCTTTGATAGCAGAGTGGGAAAATAAAAAAGAACTTAAAGAAAATTTTATTATGGGGGGCAGGCAAGCAGATATAGACTTACATGACAATGATGATTATTTTAAATTTGTTAAGCATTTATCATATTCTGATATATGGCTTCATAATATAAAAAATAGAAATTCAAGAGCTGTATTATCCTATGTTTGGAAATTTAGATCATTGCCAGATTATACCCAGCAACTTGAAATGGAATCTCTTGGCAAGCAGCCAAATAAAAAATCTAAATATAAAAAAACAGGACAAATCATATTTGGTGGCTATGGTCCAACAGCACAACATTCATATTTTCAGCTTTTACACCAAGGCACGCATAATATCTGTGCAGATATCATCGCATGCAGGAAAGATAAAACAAGTTTGGCATATGCCCAAGCGATAACTCAATCAAAACTTTTGTCTAATGGAGCTAATGATGATTTAAAAGATGTAGAAGTAATCAATGGAAATGTTCCCGTCAATTTTTTTATAATTAATAATGATGATTCTTTTACATTGGGTTACCTTATTGCAACATGGGAACATAGAACTTTCATAACTGCTTCAATGCTTGAGATTAATCCTTTCGATCAATTTGGCGTTAATGCAGGCAAGATTTATACTAATAAGTTTCTTCAAGTTAAATAATTACTCTATTACAAAAATGCCAATAGATTTAAGCCGAGTCCCAAATACTCCTGGAGTTTATAAATTCTTTAGCGGAAATAAAATCATTTATATAGGAAAGGCTAAAAATCTAAAGAAAAGAGTTTCCTCTTATTTTGGCAATTCTTTTAAAGATAGGAAAACATCTCAGATAAAATTACAAACTGAAAAAATAGAGACTTTTACTACCAAGAATGAAGTTGAAGCTTTGTTATTAGAGCAATCCTTGATTAAAGAAAATAAACCAAAATTTAATATTTTATTAAGAGACGACAAAACATATCC
>MDTG01439282.1_pt1 | contig 10018 bp, 6 predicted proteins | sample 811421 | NCBI WGS metagenome assembly MDTG01 (sample SAMN05326645, study PRJNA326480) | marine metagenome | isolation source: seawater | place: Pacific Ocean: South East | collected 2011 | reverse complement strand
TGAGCAAAAAATGAGGAACAGGTAAATTGCCAGTGGGTAAAACAAGAAATTAGCATCACCGGTTACTGTCGTCGATGTGAGTCCGTAGAACTCCTGCGCTTGATCACGTGCAAAAACAATGAACAACGACAGGCCGGTAAGAAATAAGATTCCTGAGGTCAAAACCAATTTCAGCAAGCTCTTATTTTCCATACTTTTCCACATGTTCGGTGGCATATAATCTAAGCCCTCGTCGGCACATCGACGGTGTGCCGAACGAAACAAACTGCAATGTTCCAGTGGAGTGTACAAGGGCACGGTGCACGCTTGCGAGGAATCACGTCCAACACCCTTGTGTGCCAACAACTGGTATCCCATGGTTTGCAATGGGCCATGTACGTCCTTGAGGTAAAAGATACCTGTCCTTTCAAGGGGCTTCGTTCTAAATACAAGACGGATTTATTTTCACACCATGGCAGATGTAGGCGGGCCGCTTGCTTACTACTGGCGAACCATCTCCAACGCTGAGTATTCAACGTCGTTCATCGGTTACTGGCACATTTTAGCGGCCTTCAGCATCGTAGCAGCGGTGTTCCTTGTGTTCCTCTCTGCTCTTATCTATAGAGCCGATCCGACCAAAGGAAAGAATCGTTTCATGGCGTTTATGCTCATGACCGAAGCTCTGCGATGCGCAACATCGATGCTGTTCTGGCTCTATTCTTGGCCTGAGGCCTACCTTTCGTTTTTGGCAAACGCACGCATTGTGTACTACATCATGTCCCTGCAACTGTTTTTCTTGTACGTTCTTGCGCCTTCGTTTTACTCGAGAAAGGGTCTTGGAAATCAACTTTCCAGATTTTTCAGTGGCACAGGGTTGTATGTTCTGCCCGTCGTGAGCATCGCCGTTATCGTTTCCATCAGCGTGCTCATGGGCGGTGCGCACGTTGCCATTGGAGACATCGGTTGGACCTACTGCTCCGCTGTTGGCAGTGGAACGGGAGCGACGGCCTCAGGTGAGTCCATGCCCTTCAGCGTCACGTGCCCCGAATCATGGAATGCAGTGTATCCGATGACCCTCTCGTCCCCTGCCATCGGACTCCTCAGCAGAATCCTGCTTCTGTTGCCGACGGTCGGCGCCATTTACGCCGCGTTCACCATCAACAAAATCTATTCAAGAACCAAGGAGGATGAACACCACAAAACCGTTGAGATCCGTGCCGTTCAACTCGGATTCTTCGGGAAAGCCGTGTTGCAGATCACCACCATTTTCATGCTTTTTACGCTCATTGGTGTTCTCGGAGAATCTCCAACCCTCAACACCCATCCGTTCAACCCCGACGAGCAGGTTCCAAAAGTCTTGATCGCCATCGGTCCCCTGTTGCCGACGACCGTGGTCTTGGCCGCGCTGTTTGAAGGCCTGGTGTTCACCTACGCCATGGTCAAGAACGACGTGTTTGGAATCGATGAAAAACTCCGTAAGGGGTTCACCACGGCTGTGTTCACTGGAGCGTTCGCTCTGCTCTTTCTCTTCGCAACAGAAGCCATGGAAGCGGTGTTTGACCGGGGGTGGATCGGAGGGATTTTGATTGGATTGCCGTTCATTGTGCTACGAAAACCCATCATCGCATCGCTCTCAAAATTTTCAAACATCATCATGCCAGAATCCTTCACGTCCCAGGAAATTACCTACATTGAGTTGTACAAAGCGGCCATCAGCGACGGTGTTGTCACGGAAAAGGAACGATCGATGCTTCGCATTCAGGCCACGTCGTACGGCTTCACGGAAGCACGAGTGGATTTCTTGGAGGCGTTTTCCAAGGAATCGACAATCGAAGAGCAGTGACCGTTGTCTCTGCCGATGAACACCCACACACAATGTGGTTGGAATCGTTCGCCGATACGAGGTTGTTGGGTTCGATTGGACGCTTTCCGTGCTGAGGTAGCGCCGACGGAGATGAATCAATACGATGGATTTTGGAGAGTAAGATTCTCCTCACATACCAAACGACGACGGGTCCATGTCCATGTCGCCTTCCTTCATCATCTTCCGCATTTGCTTGTTCAACTTGCGATTTCCACCGATGCCTTTCATCATCTTGCGTGAGCGATTCCACTGGCCAATGAGTTCTCGAACGTCCTTCTCGCGGACACCCGAGCCACGAGCGATGCGCTTGATTCGATCCGATTTTATCTTAGCAGGTTCGTTCTTTTCCCACGCTGTCATTGAATCCATGATGGTTCGGTAGCGGTCAAGGTTACCCTGCATGGCCTCTTTCTGATTCTTGGACATAGCGCCCATACCGCCAAGCATGCTGCCGGGCAGGAAGGACATCAACTTGTCAATGGTGCCCACCTTGGACATCATTTCCATCTGTTTGTACATGTCGTTGAGTGTGAAGCGGCCGCTCATGAGGCGCTGCGTCAAGCGCATGGCTTCCTCTTCATCCATGTCTTCGGGAGCTAAATCGATGAGCCCCTGAATGTCCCCCATGCCCAGGAGGCGAGAAATGAAGCGGTCGGACTCGAATTTTTCCAAGTCTTGAATTCGTTCACCCACACCGATGTGAACAATGGGGGCGCCGGTGGCGGCAACGGCCGAGAGGGCACCGCCGCCTCGAGCCGTACCGTCGAGTTTCGTGATGACGATGCCGGTCACACCCGCAAGGGAGTGAAAGGAGGCAGCCACAGGTCCGGCTGCTTGACCCACTTGAGCATCGATAACCAGCCAGCGGTCGGTGGCTCGTGTCAAGCCCGATATCCGTTCCAACTCTTCAACCAGCTCCTCATCGAGTTGGTGGCGTCCAGCGGTGTCAACGATGACCAAATCGGCGGACGCGCAGGCTTGGAGCCCGTTGCGAACGATCGAAACGGCGTCCTTGTTGTCCGGTTCACCGTAGACCTGCACGGTGGTGTCTTCCAGAAGTTGCGAAAGCTGGGCATAAGCCCCCGGGCGGTGGACGTCGGCTTCGATGACCGCCACTCTCAAGCCATGTTTTTTGCGATACCACTCTGCGAGTTTCGCAGTGGTGGTGGTTTTTCCTTGTCCGTAGAGACCGACCAGAAGCAGGGTGGCCCCACGTGGCTGGAAAGTCGTTGCTGGACCGAGGATTCGAACAAGTTCGGTGTAGAGGATGTTCATGGCGTGCGTTTGGACGGTCAGTCCGGGACGAGGTTCTTCCTCACGCATTCTTGATTCAAGACGATCGACGATCTCTTTCGTCTGACGAATGTTGAAATCGGCCTCTTGGAGGGCTCGACGCAGGCTGCGCGTCATTTCTCGAAGTTCTTCTTCGTCGAGTTTTCTCTTGTTCTTGAGAAGACCAAGCGAGCGAAAGATTCCCCTCGACAAGCCCTCAAGTGCCATGAACGAGCGTGATGGTTGCCCCCTTTCAATCCATGCCCCGATGCCCTTCTTTGCCTCAAGCGGTTGAGCGTGGAATCGTCAAGAACAACACATCGCCTTCCAGGGACGCTTTGACCATGCTTGACTTGACATGGGTTGTTGTCGGAATGGCCTGCTCGCGTCCATTGACGCCGACAAACAACACACCTTCCTCACTTCGCAGAGAAAGGTCGCCGCGCTCAAGGCCTGGAAAATGGAGTTGGATTCGCTCGTGGTCTTCGTCCAGATCACCGACCATGCCTCGATGGATTTCGTGGTGCAGAACCTCGCCGATGGCGTGGGGTCCGATGGTTTGGGGCAAAGGATTGGGTTCGCCGTAGAGCAAACGTCCCACACTCCGGAGAGCCTCAATGCCCACGATTTCGCTGTCAGCCAGTTCGAGACGTCCGACGTTTACGCCACCGAGCTGATCGCCGAGTTCCTCGATTCGCTCGAGTTCTTGCAGCCTACGTTTTTGCAGAAATGGGTGGTCGAATTCAGGTGTAATTCGGTTGACCAAGCACCCACCGATGGGTAGATTGTACTCCACGAGCGATTCGTAAGCACGAACGGTTTCGTTGATGCCCATTCGTTCAGGTATGGTGACGAGGGTGAACGATGAGGTCGCAGGGTCGCTGAGCACCCTGCGAACGTGAAGGACACGTCGCCGAAAGCGCTCGAGTTCGTCCTTCATCGCATCGCTTTCCTTTCGCCCAAAGAGCATTGAGCGGATGCCGCCTGACACACGCATCAAACGGAGCAGTCGGCCCGACCACGACTCGATCAGTTCGGGCAAGGAGAGGAACCTCAGCGTGTGGCCGGTCGGCGCGGTGTCGAACACAACGACGTCCCACGTGGGGTTTTCCATGTGCCTGAGCAACTCGTCGAAGGCCAGGGCTTCGTCCAAACCGGGCAGAATCATATCGGCGGTTTTGATGTCGGATTTGACGTCCTCGAATTCATCTTTGGCGGACGGATCCAGCATCATTCCAAGACCGCCCAAGCCACCCATGCCGCTGCTGCCCATGTTGTTGACCGCCTCGCCAACTTTCGGAAGAAGATTGGAAAGTTTGGCTTCAGGGTCCATCTCCAGGCCAAAGAGGCCAGGGACACCGTCGACTTCAACGGGAACCGGTCCGAGGTTGGCGTCCAGAGAATCCGAGGTGGAGTGTGCAGGGTCGCTTGAAACCAGCAGCACCTTCAGCCCTGCGTCCGCCAGCCACACGGCGGTGGCCGATGAGGTGGTGGTCTTGCCCACGCCGCCCTTTCCCCCGAACAACAGCAAGCGTGCCATGGTGCGGGCAGTTGGTGAGAGTGTTTGAATCCCACCCTTCCCACGGATAGCGCCAACGGTTTGATGAAGGGAGGCATGCAGGGCGTTGCATGGTTTCAGAACTCGTGTTGTTTCAACTCTCGAGTTTTTTCGCCCTCATCGGGATGACGCTCGGGTGGCGAGGCGTCATGACCAAGTTTGCCGGATTCTACGATTTACCCACCGCTTGGAGTCAGGTGTTTTGGGGCATTGTGCTGGGCGGGGTGTATGCGGTGATGGCCGACGGACTGCTGTTTCAGCCCTACTACACAACCGTGGTGACCGACGACGGTGTTTACACCGGCTTGAACATCTTTTCATTGATGGGCGTCGCTGTGTTCGCATCTGTTTTTTCGCACCTGCTCCTTCGAAGAAAACGCGTGCGGAGCGGAGGTTCGCAACCTTCCAGTGGCTGGGCGCTTGGCTTGGCCATCGGTGGTATGACGGCGATGGTCTTGATGTTCAGGATGTTTGAATTCGAAGACATCTTTTCACCGCGGGGCTTGCTCAACGTGCTGCTTATTTCGCTCGTTGCACCTCGTGCTGAGGCGCTGATCACGGCACGCCACGGGTTCATGATGCTCAACGGGAAGCGCTGGGGTGCCGTCCTGCGCTCGGCCTTCTGGCGAGCGGCCCTGTTGGTCGGGCTCTATTTCGTGGTGTTCAACATGGAAGGGTGGTTGTTCATCCTCCCGTTCGTCGTTCTGGCCAACCCCTACGCAGAATCATGGATTTGGGAATCTGTCCCAAAAGAAGGACGTCGTCGACTTCGCAGATTGTGGGCTGAACAGGCACGTGCTGCACAACCTGCTTCGGTCCACGGCGAAAAGCACGAATCCGACACAGAGCAAGAGTAGACAATTACTTACTCAGGACATGCATTGACATAAATGGGCATTGGATAGGACGCTTTTACCCCAGAAAGAAACGGGTTTTTGTGGACAATCGTTATACGGTCCCAGCCGAGCCAAACATCATGGGTGCATGCCCCTACTGCCGCAGCGCTACGCTGCCGGGCGACACGATTTGCTATTCTTGCGGTCGCGTTTTGCCGACCGGCGATCGTGCGAGTTACCGACTCGAGCAGCAGTTCAGCAAGAAGAAGAATGACAAAGACACCACCTATCGGATGGCGCTGAAACCATCTCGTCGAGGTGTCGTTCAGACGCACACCGGACGACAACGCAACATCATGAAGCGCCAGAAAAACCGCTTTCGAAGCATCGCCATGCTTGGATTGGTTGCCTTCGTGATGCTTTCGCCGCAAGCCCAGGAAGCGGTTTTTGGTGAATTCGGAGGCGTTGACGAATTTCTTCAGTCCCAACTCGCACCGTACCACATCTACCCCAACGAAGCGAGTTTCACCCTTTCAAAGATGTACGAGCACACCAAGGAAATTGGAAACGGGGACGCAACTGAGAGCATTTTGATCCCACCCACGATAACCTCGTCAATATCGGGCGAACAGCAATTCGTCGTCCAGGACAACGAGGATGCTCACGAGCCCGTTGTTCTTCAACAAACGCTGCAAATCACCCTCGCCATCGACGGCCAAGACATCAACGTCCCCGTGGATGGAATGCCGCATCGCACCCACGCAAACGCCGTATCAACGCCCAGTGGCTACGAGGTCTGGTGGCCTGCCGTCGGTCCAGGGGAAGATCAATGCCCTGTGGCCAAGTGCGTCAAGGTTCGGACGTACTTCACGAATGGTGGTTCAATCAGTTTTGCCTTCAACATACGTGTCCAATCCACATCTTACTCGTGGTGGGACGACGGACGGGTCGATGCACGAGTTGCCGGAAAAGACATCGGCATCAACGCTGAAAATTCTGGCACGTTCGACGATTTGACCCGGCGCGGAAACGGTGTTCGAGCTGCTCAGTTTGGAGGCGATACGTGGTACAACAACAATCGTCCTGATTACGCCATCGACGGTCAAAGCGCCATCGTCATGTCAACAGCCGACGCCATCGCAACCTCGCTTCCAGAGGGCTCCACCAACAACGCCTATGCCTTTGCTCGAGCCACCTTTGACTACCTTCATGCCTACGTGACTTACGATCGACAAGCCCCTGACCCTCCTCGCTCGGGACCGGCCTGCTTGGAAGCAGAAACAGGGGATTGCGATGAACAGACCAACGCTTACTTCAGCATCCTCCGGACCCGTGGTGTTCCGGGTTGGTACGCTTTTGGCGTGCTGGGTGACCCTTACTTCTCCAACGACGGTTGGGAAGGCCACGCGTGGGGCTACATTCAACTCCCGCTGAAAGACAGTTGGTGCGAGGCACGAAACATCGTGCTTCAGACGTGCTTCGTTGAGGCACAGGTTGACGTGGTCAACAACAAATGGCTCTTGTCGACGCCCACCGCCTACTTGGATTGGGTGGAGGAAGCGGATCCGACCGGACAGCTCGTGTTTGACTATTACCACCCGTTCGAACGAACATGGGACGGTGGAACGGACGCTCCGCAGAAGGAGCGCAGTTTCGAAACCATCGATTCAGTTGAACTCAGCGGCGGTACGTACAAGGTCAAGAAGTACGCGGAAGTCCTGTGAGGAGTGAACAGCATGCGAGTCATCATCGGTGGAGCGGGAAGAGTGGGAATCGCTTTGGCCAAAGCCTTGGCGAAAGAAAAATACGATCTGGTTCTGGTTGACAACGATTCGCGGGCGGTGGCCAACGCCCAATCCCTCGACTGTTTGGTTGTCAACGGAAACATCACGTCTCGAGAGACACTTCTCGAAGCGGGGGTCAACCACGCCAGCGTGTTCGTTGCGGCAACGCCATCCGACGAGGCCAACTTGATCGCTTGCTCCATTGCAGAACACGCTCATGAGGCTGAGGAGGGCGAAGACGCTTTGACCAGCATCTGTCGCTTGCGCACGGCCTCCTACGTGGAGGAATACGCCAAAGGCCACCTGTTGGAATGGGCCAAGGTGGACCACGTGGTCAATCCCCTCCACGGGGCGATCAAACGGCTCAATGCGGGCTTGCGCTCAACCGAACTTGAGGAGGTTATCCCGTTTGAGGACGAAGCCTACGTGATTGAATTTGACATTGGAGAGTCCGCCCACAGCATCGTCGGGCGCCCTCTCAGCGACGTCAAGGAGGATTTCGTCCACGGATTGCCGAACATTGTCGGCGTAAAGCGAGACGGTCAGCGAAGTTTCATCCCCAACGACGACTCGGTTTTGGAGGTTGGCGATCGATTGGCCGTTGCGGTTATTGGCCTCGACAGTTTCAATCCAGCGCTCATCACGTTTGGCCATGAAATCTCCTATTTCCCAGAAGAACCGCGTGTGGTGATCGTTGGCGCAACGTCGATCGGAACCAAGATGGCCAAAGATTGGCTGGAACACGGCGCTTCGGTGACGGTGTTGGAGAGGGAACTCCACCTTGCCAACAAACTGGCCGGCTCAAAAACAGGTGGAAACGCCAACATTGACGTCATTCACGGCGACCACCTCGACCGTTCGATTTTGGAGGAGATTTCCATCGACCAGTACGATGTTGCTCTCAGCGCCCTAGAGGACGACCACGCCAACATCGCAGCGGTCCTGATGATGTCCGATTTGGGCGTCCCCCACACCGGTCTGATGCTGTACGATGCCGACCTCGTCAAGGTCACACAGAGAATGGGTATTTCATTTGCAGTGGACCGACATCGTGTTGCGGTCAGCAACATCCTCTCCCACGTCCACCGCAGTCTATCGGGTCGCTACGCCCTTCTTGCCGAGGTCCCCAACGTTGTGGGCATCACGCTCAAGGTGACCGAGCGAGCTAAGTTTGCGGGGAAGCAGATCAAGGACTCCAATTTCCCAGATTGGATGCGACCGGCGTTCATCAAGCGCCGCAATCTTTCAGGGGCTTGGGAATCCATCGAACCCAAACCGGATGAACTCCTGCTGGAAAACGACCGAGTGGTCTTGTTCTGTTTGAAAGAGCGCGTGGCGGATGCCCAGAAGCGATTCAAGGTGTGACCATGCGCTTCGACGTGCTGAACCTCATTTTGGGTTGGACCCTGCTGGCCTTGCTGGTTCCTCTCGGATTTTGCGGTATCATCACAGCATTGCTTGACGGCTGGGCTCTGGCGGCCCAGGCTTTCCTTCCCGCAATGCTGATCAGTGGAGGCATGGGTGCGGCCATGCTCGGTCTTTTCACACGAACCGACTCTGCCCAGCGGTTGCGGGATTTAGAGGCCTTTGTCGGGGTTGGTTTGGTGTGGCCGTTGACGGTGCTCATCGGTGCTTTGCCGTATTGGTTCGGCGGCGTGTTCGTTGGTCCCTTCGTGGACGGCGCCCTCACCATCGACGTGATGCGAGGATTTGTCAACGCGTGGTTCGAGTCCATGTCCGGATTCACCACCTCCGGCGCCACCGTGCTTTCTCACGCCATGAGCCCGAACTGCATTCCTGGGACCACGGCGGATTGCATCAATGCACAACCGCGTGGGCTCTTGCTTTGGCGTTCTTTGACCCAATGGTTGGGGGGCATGGGGGTTGTCATGTTGGGCATGTTGGTGCTCTCTCGAATCATCGGGGGAGGGATGGCCCTTGCACGCGCAGAGCTCACGGGTCCGTCCTTGTCTCGCCTCCGACCGAAACTCCGACAAACGGCGATGGCCCTGTGGGGTCTTTACCTCCTGCTGACGCTTCTGGAGATGGTGGCGTTGAAATTCATCGGTGGCATGTCCGTTTTTGATGCTGTGAACCACGCCTTCACCACCATGCCCAGCGGAGGTTTCTCGACCCACGACGCAAGCATCGCTCATTACGATTCAGCCACCGTGGAACTCATCATCATCGTGTTCATGTTCCTCGCCGGCGTGAACTTCACGCTCATGTGGCTGATGGGGTCGGGCGACTTTAGAGCGGCCTGGAAGGATGAGGAGTTCCGCACGTACCTGTTCTATATCTTCGGGGCGGTCGTGCTCGTTGCGGCTTCGCTGGTCCTCGTGGGCGTTGCCATGGGCAATGCGGTGCTCGATACGCTCTTCCACGTGTTGTCCATAGGAACATCGACCGGGTACGCCTCTGCGGATTACACCGAGTGGCCAGGCGTGGCCCGAATTGTTCTCTTTTTGCTCATGATCGTCGGGGCTTGCGCAGGTTCAACCAGCGGTGGCCTCAAATTGATGCGGATACGCATCGGCGTCAAGGTCGCTTTCAGGGAATTGGCTCGAATCGCTCAACCGAGAAAGATACACATGATTCGCATGAACAGCGAGGTCGTCGAAGACAAACAGGTGAGTTTGGTCGTCGGAATGCTGTTCATTTGGGTCATTTTGTTTGGATTTTCCTGCATCGTGTTGGCGATGATGATGCCCAATGCGTCGTTCGA
>MDTG01321909.1_pt1 | contig 10018 bp, 7 predicted proteins | sample 811421 | NCBI WGS metagenome assembly MDTG01 (sample SAMN05326645, study PRJNA326480) | marine metagenome | isolation source: seawater | place: Pacific Ocean: South East | collected 2011 | reverse complement strand
TTACTAAATAAATACCACTATCTCCAAAAAAAATTTTCTGCTTATAATTTAAATATAAAATAAAAGCTAAAGGTATTAATAAAAATATATTCAACTCTACAAATATATCTAAGGTTATTAATACAATTAATGTATAAACAAAATACAATGGGGACTGAATATTAATACCATCAAATAAGTTACAAGCAACAATGAATGTAATTATTGATAATGTAATTAATAAAGAGGAAATAGTATTTATATCTAGATAAATTTTAAAGATATCAACTTCTAAAAAACTTAATTTAAATTGTGGATTATAATTGCTAAATAACATTATTGTTATAAATAAATATAAAAGTCTTTTATCAAAACTCATATTAAATTTATCATCATACAAACCAATTAAAAAAATAATTGTTATGGTAAACACAAAAAATATAATTTGTTTTGTTTCGTAGATATTTATTACATATAAACTTTCAGAACTTCCTATAAATAAATATGGTAAATAAAAACAAAATATAAAATTAAAAAAAATAATTATTCCTCCAAATAAAGGTACCTTAAATCTATGTAGTTTTCTTTTTGGATCGGGGATGTCATATATGTTAATTTTTTTTTTAATTTTATTAAAAAATTTAATTATTATTAAATTTAAAACTATTGATATGATTATTGAATAAAAAAGTTCATTAGTCATTTATTTATAAAGATTTAATATTATGTTTTTTTGTAAATAGATCGTAAATTAAGGGAAATTTAGGCTCTAATTTTTTTTGTTTAGAAAAAAGATCGTCACTTAGTGTCCATTCTGACGAAGGGTTTAATTGAAACATTATTTGAGATCTTACGTTATTTCTCTCTGGATTCCCTGCCCTATGATAACATAAATTAGATTGAAATATTAAAATTTCATTTTTTTTAGTTATCATCTTAAAATATTTTTTTCTATTGAGATCATTTTTGTTTATATTTTTTGGATAAATCTCAATACCACCATCTTCTTTGTTAATTGGATTAATTGGAATAATTATTTTAAGAGTATTTTTACTATAAGGCTTATCCTTATGCCAAATTGTAGCGTGCCATAATTTTTTACTATCCTTTTTCTTAATCGAATATGTTTCATATGCCAGCATGAAAGTAATGTTATATTTAAAGCCAGTAATATTCGAGATTTCTTTAGCTAAATTTTGATCAAGAAAAATATCTTTAATAAGTAAAAAAGCATCTTTTCTTGAAAGAATAATTTTTTTAAAATACTTATTTACCTCTAGGCTTCTTTTTAGAGAAAATTTTTTTTTATTCAAATTTTTTATTTTTAATAACTTGTATCCTTTATCTTGTATTTGTTTGTCTAAGTTTATTTTTTTTTTTAGAAAAAAATTTTCAACTAAACTAACCAAAATAGAATATAACTTTGAAAATATAAAAAAGGGTATTTTTAAAATTATTTTAAGCATATTTTTTAAAAAAGTTTTTTATATCAGTAAATTTACATTCATCTTTACCCCAACTTAAAATTCTCTTAATACCGAGTTTTTTAAATTTATCGTGTTTTACTGCTAAAATAATACTATTATACTTTTTAATTTTTGGTTTAACATTACGAATATTGTTTTTGAATAATTTGTAATTTATATTAAACATTGGATCAAAAATATCAACTTTATGACCTCTAATTTTAAGCTCGTTATATAAATCTAATACCTTGCTGTTTCTCAAATCTTTACAGTTCTCTTTAAATGTAGCGCCAAGTATCAATGTATTGAATCTTGATTTGTTTCTATTATTTATTTCAAATCTAGAAGCATAAAATTTTGGCATAAGGTTATTAATTTTTCTTCCTGAAAGTATTATTTTGGGCTTGTGTCCAATTTTTGTGGCTTTGTAAGCTAAGTAATATGGATCAACTCCAATGCAATGGCCTCCAACAAGCCCAGGAACAAAATTTAAAAAATTCCACTTTGTTTTTGCAGCTTCCAATACCTCATAAAAATTTATATTAAGTTTAGAAAAAATCATAAATAGCTCATTCATAAATGCTATATTTATATCCCTTTGACAATTTTCAATTACCTTTGCAGACTCAGCAATTTTTATTGATTTAACTTTTATAACTTTTGCTGAAATTATTTTTTTATAAAGTTTATATATAATATTAAGGGCATGTTTATTTGATCCAGAAACTATTTTATTTATATTTTTAAGAGTTTTGTTTTTATCACCAGGATTTATTCTTTCTGGAGAATACCCAAAATAAAAATCAGAATTTAGTTTTAATTTTGTTTTCTTTTCCACTATTGGAACAAGAACCTCATCGGTAAAACCAGGATATACGGTAGACTCATATATTAAAATATCTTTTTTATTAATATATTGTGAAATATTTTCTGTAGCTTTTTTTATTAAAAATAAATCTGGTAAATTATTTTTATTAACCGGAGTTGGAACGGTTATAATATATACATTACAATTCTCTAAATTTTTACTTTTTTCAGTAAAAAAAACGTTATTTTTTTTTATTTTTCTAAAACTATGTTCCTCATTGATATCTTTGCCATTACGTAAGCTTAATATTCTTTTTTTATTTATATCAAATCCTACTACTTTAAAATATTTTGAAAATTCAATTGCAATGGGTAGGCCAACATATCCTAATCCTACAACGCCTATTTTAAAAGATTTATGCATTAAAATATCCATTTATTACATTAAAAATATTTTTTACATGAGGTTCATTCAATAGTGGTTTGTCATTTATATTTTTAGAGCAATAAAAATACCCCTTTTCGTTATGAATTCCATTTTTTAAAGCCACAAAGTTTACACATTCAAGAAAACTAATTTTTTTATTCTTATAAAATATTTCATCATTTTTTTTAATTTCATTTGAATAATCTAAGGTTACAAACAGACTATTTTTTCTGTTTTCTATTTCATTGAATATTTTATGATTTTTGTCTGTTTTAATGTTTTCCAGTATTATTTTTGCCTGTTCTTTTTTACTTTCATCTTCAAATTCAATTAAAAAATCTCTCGTCATTCTTGGAAAAACATTCTTAAAATCAATCATAAAAAATTTTAAAAATTTCGTATGATCATTTAATCGATAATAAAAAATTGGATCTACTGATGGTATTTGACTCAAACCAGTAGCTAGAATTATATCATAATCTAAATTTATATAATCTCCGAGTATTTCATCATATATTTGAATAATCTCAAAAAAAGGATCTAATTCTTTTTTTAAATACCACTCAGGATTATTTTTATTTTTTTCAACAAACTTTGAATTTAAAAAAAAATGATGCTGAATATGAGCACAACCATTAAAAAATATACTTGAAAAATCTGTTTTATATTTTTTAATTAATTTTAAATGTACATCATGTAATAAGAGGTCAAAAAAAATTGCTTTCTTATATTTATTAGATTTTGCCTGTATTAACAATTTAAGATAAGTAAAAAAATTTTTAAATTTTGAAAATCTTAAAAATATTAAAAATAATTTTAAATAATTTATAAGTGTTATTTGGTTTTTAGAATTATCATTTACTGCCTGTGCAAAAACTCCTGACATCATTTTAATCCAGAAATTTTGATTTGAGTGAGTTTGTGTCCAAGGATCTGGAAGGAAATATTTAGCATTTTGTAGTTTGTTAGAACAATTCATTGGCAAAATTGATCCTACGGAGTAACCTTTTTTCTCAATTATTTCAAAAATTTGGTTATTTTCTTTATTAACAACATCACCTAGTCTAAATATTCCATGTTCTATTGCAGTTTTGCCTGTATAAGCTGATACCCATTGTATCCATGGTTCCAAAAGTTCATATTTTTTTTCAGAAGAGGTTACTTTTATATCTTTAAGAATTTGATTAAAATTTTTTAATCGAGAAACATCATATTTTTTTAAGACATCAAAATTTATTTCATTAAATTGTAAAAATAATAATTTTTTCATAATTTATTATAAACCTTTAAAGTTTTTTCAATAACATCGCTAATATTAAATTTTTCTTTTGCCAAATTATATCCGTTATCACCGTAAATTTTCCTTCTCTCATTATCAACTATCAATTTTTTCAATCCATCTGCTAAACTTTTTGCATCTTTAGGATTAACCAATAAACCTGTTTTATCAGGTAATATAGCATCTCTACAACCAGGCACATTTGTTGTTACAACTGGAAGTCCATAACTTGCAGCTTCAATTAAGCACTTGGGAAAACCTTCTCTATAGGATGGCAAACAAACAATTGAGCAATTACTGTATAGTTCATCTAAATCATTAACATATCCTTTCCAAATTATTAATCCTTGATCTTCCCAATTTTTCAATTCTTTTGATCCTATAGCTGAAGGGTTGTTATAATCAGCAGTTCCTGCTATTAAGAAATTCCACTCTTTAAAATCATTTTTAATAATTTTTGCAGCCTCTACATATTCAATAATTCCTTTCTCTAATAATAATCTGCTTGGTAATAAGACGTTTTTTGAGTCTAAATTTCTTTGTTTTGGTAAATTTTTTTCAATTTTGACTCCAGAGCCAGGAATTATAGTTATATCTTTCTCTTTTAGATTAAAGAGCTTTGTAAATTCGTGTTTATCAAATGAATTTTGGAAAATTACTTTTTTATTTTTATTATTTAAAATAAATTTTAACACCTTAAGATAAATAAACTTTATTATTTTTTTAGAAAAACTATCTTTAGATAAAAAAATTGTTCCAACACCAGTTATTGCTATTACAGTCAAAGGGATTTTTAATAATCTTGATATTATACCTCCTATAAATATTGCTTTTGGGGAGATTAGGTGGACTACATCAGGTCTAAACATAATTAATCTTATAAAAATTTGAAAAAAACCAAGTATATTACTTATCCCATATCCTGAGGTATCAAAGTTATTTTTTAAAAAATTAATTTTTTTTTTTTTAAGTACTCTATGAGCTTCTTCCTCCATAATTTTACTTCCAGCTTTACCGATTAATATTTGATAACCCCATTTATCATTTATTACTTTTTCTACTATTGATAATCTATGAGAAACCAAATAAGCTGCATGATTAACAACAAAAGAAATTTTATTAAATTTTTTCATTTTTTCTTACAATACAATCGCATGATAAAGCAGTTAAAAAAAACATTACAATTGGAAATTTATATCTTACAAATGTACCTGGGTTTTCGACCATAACTGAAAAGAAAGATAAAGAAATAATAAAAAAAATTATCCAAAAAATTGCTTTTAATGTATTTTTTTTAATACAGTAAAATGCAAATAAAATTACAAAAATTAATAGAACAACATTTTCTATAAATTGAATAATTCTTTGACTATTTGAAAGTTGATCAAATGAAGGTATAAAAAATGAGTGTAAAGAATTTTTTAATACTTCAAGTATAAAATGGTATTTATCATTTATTTTTGGAACAAATTCTGGATCAATTCCACCATCAAAATATAAACCATGTCTATAATAATCCATAAAATGGAATATTTTATCTCCAAGTATGAAAAAAATCATTAATCCTAAAAATATATATAAAAATATTATTAGAAATTTATAATTTTTATTTTCAAAAAAAATAAAATGCATTGAAATCGTAATAAAGGTAAGTACACCCATTACCTCTCTATTTACTAGTACCACTAATAAAATTACAAATGTCGAAAAATATTTTTTATTTAAATAGGTAACAACACATAAGCAAGAAAATATAAAAATTAAAGTATCCCTTACTGATAGAGATGTATAAAAAATTAGACTTGGGAAAAATAGATAAAAAACGTTTACATATTTGTCTAAATATTTTTTATGATTTAAATAAACATATAAAAATACATAAATTAGTTTGTTTGCAAAAGCCAAACTAGAAATATGTATAATAAATGGAATTGGAACAAAAAAATAAATATAACTTGCAAATCTGACCGAAGAACCAATTCTTCCAAATTCAAATTCAGCAGAAGAAAAGTCAAAACTTCTAAGGTGGCTAGTAGCTTTAACATATCTAATTTGGTCATACATATACTCCCAAGGAAATAAAAAATCGTTAACAAAGAAAGGTGATAAACAAACTAAACTTAAATAAATATTTTTTTTTTTTGATATGTACTTTTTTCTATAAAAAATTTGAATAAAAATAAAGATTGCTAGATAATTAGCTAAATTAGATAGCTGATCATAAGGAAAAATTAATGCATTATCCCCAGAAGATATCATATTAAATTACTCATTAATTTTTACTTTGTACTTTTTTAACCACAAATGTAAAATTATAACTGACCATAAGAATCTCTCATTATTCTTTTTATTCTCTAGATGCTCCTTAATTTTTTTATCAAGGATTTCCCATTTGAGAAGATTATACTTCTCCACATTTTGCTTCGATAACTCAGTTAGCATATATCTTTTTAAATCTTTCCTTAACCATTTATCTAAAGGTATACTAAATCCCATTTTTGGTCTTTTTGAAAATCCCTTAAAAATTTTTAGATCTAATAAATTTTTTAATATAAATTTATTTGTTTTTAAAAAATCAAATTTTTTAGGAAGATTATTCACGTAGTATGTCAGTTTTTTGTCTAACAGTGGAACTCTTGCTTCTAATCCATAATGCATTGATGCTCTATCAATTTTACAAAGCATATCATCTGATAAAGAAATTGGTCTATCAAGATTTATAAGATTATAAATGTCAAATTTTTGCTCTTTTTTATTTTTTAAACTTAAAAATTTTTTATTAGTTAAAACATTTTTTTTTACATTAGAGTATTTAAAAATTTTTTCATTTATCCAGTTTTCTTGGGTTACATTATCAAAAAATTGTTTTAAATTGTCAGACTGTGAAAATGCGAAAGATATTTTTTGAAATTTTGTCATAGGCTGGACTAATCTTTTTTTAAAAAAATCGAAATTGTTAATAAATGCAAATAATTTTTCAAAAATTGAATTTGGGATTTTGTAAATATTTAAAAATATAAATTTGGTAAAACTTCTTGGAAAAAAACAAGAATATTTCCAAATTTTATTTAATTTATAATATCTATTGTAACCTCCAAATAATTCATCCCCTCCATCTCCTGTTAAAACTACTTTTACTTTGCTTCTTGCATATTTAGACAAAAGAATTGTTGGTAACTGAGAACTATCAGCAAAGGGTTCAGAGTATACATCTATTACATTTTTTACTGATTTTATCATATCTTTTGCAGAAAATTTTTTTAAATAATGCTTAGATTGTATTTTTTTTGAAACAATTTTTGAATATTGACTCTCATTATATTGATAATCGTTAACTGAAATACTAAAAGTTTTCAATTTTTTTTTAGAATGCTTGCTTGCATAAAAAGAAACTAATGATGAGTCTATTCCCCCAGATAGTAAACATCCGACTGGAACATCAGAAATAAGTTGATCTTTAACAGATTTCTCTATCAACAACTCAATCTGTTTTTCAACATTAGTATATTTGTTTTTAATTTTTATATTTTTTTTCCAATTTACAATTTTTAATTTTTTAAAAAACTTTTTACCAGGAGATTTGAAGTTTATATTTTTTTTAAATTTTTTTTTATTAATTTTTAAATAGAAACCAGGTTTTAGTTTATAAACATTTTTTAAAATACTTAATGGAGCTGGTATAAATGATCTTCTTAAAAGTTCTAATACTGCATCTTTGTTTAAAAAAAAATTTTGAGGACCTAAAGCTAAAAAGGAATCTAATTCTGATGCAAAAATTAAATTTTGGTCAAAAAGACCAAAATAAACGGGTTTTTCTCCATATAAATCTCTAGCTATAATTAATTCCTCTTTTTTAATATCCCACAATGCAAATGCAAACATTCCTGACAAAAGAGATAGGGTTTTATCTATTCCAAATTTTTCGAGTAATTGAATTAAAGTTTCACTATCTGAATTTCCTTTCCATTTAATAGAAACTTTTTTTCTCAAAGATAAATGATTATAAATCTCACCGTTAAATACTAGCACATAATTTTTATTTCTAGATATCATTGGTTGATATCCTCTCTTCGACAAATCCTGGATGGAAAGCCTATTGTGCCCTAATGCAACAGTTGATTTTTTATTAACCCAAATTCCCTTATCATCTGGTCCTCTATGTTTGAGTGAATTGTTAATTTTAAAAATGTTTTTTTTAACAAATTTTGCGTCATTATTTATTGAAATTATTCCTGCAATTCCACACATTCTATAAATCGTATTCCTTTATAAGAATATAAGAGACACATGCAAATATAGAGATTAAATTTAATATTATAATTATAAGAATTTTATTAGGGTTTAATGATTTATTATTAATTTCTCCAATTAGAGCGCCATCAACCTTTTCAAAGTAATAACTTTTGATATTTTTTCTAACTAATAACATTTCTTCAACCCAGTCTAGATATCTTAATGCCATTTCGATATCAGCGCCGGATTTTTCAATTTTATTTTTTGAGTTTTGACTTAAGTTTCTAGGATCGAATGTTAAAAATTCATCAAAATATTTTAACAAATCATATTTATTTCCATAATTTTCTACTAAACTAAGTGTCTTCATATCTAATCTTTCTGTTAAATCAAAAACTCTGATAAAATCTTGATAAATATTATCTTGATATAAAGTAAAACTCTGAATAAATTCTTTTAAACAAAACTCAGTATTTTTTTTATCGGAGTTATAAATTATAGTCAGCACATTATCTAAACGTGAAATTTTAAAGTCAAAACCAGGATTGAAACCTAATTGGTTTCTTTTTCTAGCATATTCATTACTATCATCAAATCGAGATCCAATATAACACTCTTTAGGTATATCTATTTCATTCAATCTCATTAACCTGTGAAGTTTTTCGATAAGGAATATATTATTTCCTCCGACTTCAAACAATAATCTTGGTACATACTGAAAATAGAATTTTTCATTTACATATGACATTTTATAATATGCTTTGGATTGATGACCAACTTTAATGTTGACTAATGATAAATAGCTAAAAAAAATACCCATCATTAAGATTGGAATTATAACTATTAAGTTTGTTTTAATTTTTGATAAAAATTTGTTTAACATTTAATATAATTTTTTATTAATTTTTTTAACTATACATTTCATATAAAATTTAAATATTTTATTATCAATACTAATTAACATAATTATTAATTATTTTCGCAACCTCATAATAACCAACTTCATTTAAATGACCATATTCACCATTAGGGTAAAACATTTTAAAATTTTTTTTTGAAAACATTTTTTTATCAATATCAATAATTTTTATATTATTTTTTTTTACAATTTTAAGTATTTTTTTTTTATTAAATTTATCTAACTGAGAAAAATCTCGTGTTGAATATCTGTAATATGAAGGTAAATAGACAAAATGAAGTTCACTGTTAAATTGATCTGATAAAAATATAAATCTTTTCAAAACAGTTTCAAATAAAAAAGCATCTTTTTCACTTAATGGTAAATAGATATTTCTGGATATCGCAACAAAATTTCTTAATTTTTTTAAATTTAAAAATTCTAATAAAAAAGACTTTTTTTTAAATTTTTTTTGCTGTTCAAAATTAGTTTCATAAAATTTTTTGATTTTATCAGATTTTTCAATTTGTACTAAATATTGTAAAGATCCATATGCTAAGTAATTAAATAGAATTTGATTTTTCATTTCTCTTCTTAAGTCAATTAAGTCATTTCCCTCATAATAAAATAAAAAAATTTGAGTTGGATTTATTTTAGTTCTATATTCCATTAATAAAGCTATTTGTGACATTTGTCCCATTCCACTATTTGAAAGATTAATTGTATTACTTTTACCTAATTTTATCATTTGATGTGATATATTATTATTTTGATCGACACATGCACCTTGAACAAAAGAATCTCCTAAAAGCAATACATGTTCTTTTGCATCCCATACTTGGTCAGGATTATTAAAACCATATCTGTCACTTTTAAAAATTGACCACTTACCACTTTCATTACATAATAGATTTAATGATTTTGGTTTT
>MDTG01265174.1_pt1 | contig 10018 bp, 10 predicted proteins | sample 811421 | NCBI WGS metagenome assembly MDTG01 (sample SAMN05326645, study PRJNA326480) | marine metagenome | isolation source: seawater | place: Pacific Ocean: South East | collected 2011 | reverse complement strand
TTTTATATCTTTCTGCAAGCCCTCATAGCTCAATTGGTAGAGCAATTGATTTGTAATCAATAGGTTCGCGGTTCGAGTCCGTGTGAGGGCACCATTCAATTAAATTTTAATATAAAGTTTCCTCAGTTTTTTTTTAATTAAATTCAAATCACAAAACAACAAACCATTTTGCGGTGTGGAAGATTTTAAATCAGGTTCAATTCTAATTTGTTCATGTTTTAGGTTTAATTTATCTGAAATATTTTTAAAGTCGTCGCCAGCATTTTTTGGCTTAATTTCAATAATTTTTACTTTTTTATTACAAAAAGTTAACATCATCATTGCAGCACCAAATAAACTTATAATTACATCTGCACTATTAAATATTTCAACCTGTTTTTTAAATGTAAAATTTTCAGGTTTTATAATTTTAAAACCCTTTGATTGAAGAAATGTTTTTATCTCAGTTTCATTTAAAAGAACCCTCCATGATGAATATTTTTGTAAATTAGATTTATCAATTAACTTTAATTGATCTCTATCGACAAAAATTTTTTTATATTCTTTATTTTTTTTTAATTTTACGGGAATATAAATTTTCCTTAAAGACTCGAAGGACCACTTCTGAGCTTGGGTAGGATAATAGTGACAGGGATGACTTGTATAAAAAATTTTTTTAGCTTCAATGTGCTTAGTATCTTCAGAAGAAATTATTTTTTTGATGGGTATCTTCAATAATTTTAAACTTTCAACTTGATAATTATATTTTAAGCTTGGCACATAAAAATTATCTATAATATTTAAATTAAATTTCTTAGAAAATAGAACTATTCTGGGAATAACATCAGTAAACCAATGAGTAAAATTATTCCTGGAGGCCCCACCTGACAATAAACTCAAAATATTACCGTTAATTTTTTTTTTAAAACCTATCGTTCCATTAATAAGTGTTGCATTTTTTTCTATCGACTGATTTTTACTATTTATTTGATCAAACTTTTTGAATTGCAAAGAGCCTTCGGTTAAATAATTTTCTTCAGATATGTATGCTGTTATATCATTTCTATCAGTAAATACTCTGCCATTATGTATTTCAAAAATTTTGTATGTTTTTCCCTTAATTTTTAATTTTGTATACTTGAAGTTTTTTAATTTAATCTTTTTTTCATATTTTGGTTTTTTATAAACAATTAAAAAAAAAATTATAATTAATTTCTTATAAAAGAATTTAATTACATGCCTTATAAAACCTAACATTTAATAAGTTTTGATTTGTTGTGTAAATTTACTAATAAATTTTTCTTAAGTACTTTTCTGTCTATAAATGGTGATAGGTCCTCCAGAGGTGGTGAAACTATATTATTTTTATCATCGATAAATGTTGAGAGCTTAGGATGGAAATTTTGCTCAGGATCCATAAAAACTTCGCATAAAAATGATTTTCTTTTTCTAAAATTATTTTTCATAAATCTTTTATAGTCACTCCAATCTTTAATTTTAAAATAATCAAAACCAAAAGCCTTAGCTAAAATCTTAAAGTTTGGAAAACTAATACCTGTTTTTTTATTAACAGATGTATATCTCCCTTTGAAAAAATTTTTTTGAGTATGTTTAATCATTAAATAACCATCATTATTAAAAACAAAAAGTTTGATTGGTAATTTATACTCATTTATTGTTTGAAGTTCTTGTAGATTCATCATTATTCCTCCATCGCAATTAAGACATATTACATCAGATTTATTGTTTGCAATTGATGCTCCTAACGCTCCAGGTAAACCAAATCCCATTTCACCAAGACCTTGTGATGTTATCATTTTTTGTTTTCCATTGAATTTCATTATTTGGTGTCCACTTAAAAGTGCTGTGCCCATATCAGTAACTACACAGTCGTCTTTTCGTAATTCTGAAGAAAATTTTTCTAAAAAATTGTAAGAATTAATAAAACCTTTTCTATCTTTATGTGCGTGTTTTTCAAGATGAGGAAAATTTTCTAAAGTTCTTTTACAATAGCCAACCCATTTTAATATATTATTAAAATGACTTACTTTGATGGAAGTTTTCTTAATTATATTTCTTATAAATTCACCAGCATCAATATTTATCTTCAAATTAATCTTTTTATTTAATTTTTTTGTTTCTCTTGTGTCTATATCGACACAAATAATTTTAGCATCACGAGCAAACTCATCATGGACATAACCAATCATTGGAATAGATAATCTTGTTCCAATAGAAATTATTAAATCACTACTTTGTAAAATTAGGTTTGATGCTCTATTACCGTAAACACCTGGTCTGCCAAAATTTAATTTATGATTAGAGGGCAATAAATCTACGGCTGACCAAGAGAGAAAAAATGGTATTGGAAACTTCTTTAACAATTTTGGCATTAAATTCTCTGCCCTGGAAAGTTTGATACCATTCCCAAACCAAAAGACGGGTCTTTTTGACTTTTTAATTAATTTTTCAATTTTTTTGATATTTGAAATATTTAAATAGTTCTTCTTAGTTCTCTTTCTTTTGTATTTTCTTAATTCTAATAAATTACAATTAGTTCCCTGAATATCTAACGGAACATCTATCCAAACTGGACCTGGCCTTTTATCCATTGAAATATCGTAAGCTTTATTTAAATAGAAGTTTGTATCATTTGGATCTTCAATTCTCTTAGAAAATTTAGTTACTTTATTAACCATCAATGTTGAGTCAAAACCCTGCACTCCCCACATTCGCATTCCTTTATAAGCTTTTATTGCTGTTAATTTTTCCTGACCAGATATTATAATTCCTGGAATCGAGTCAGCCCACGCAGATATAACTCCGGTAATACCATTAGAACTACCTGCGCCAGCTGTTAATATACATGCACATGGTTTACCTTTGACTCTATAATAAGCTTGCATTGCCATCGTCGCAGCTTGTTCATGATGAACATTAATAATTTCTGTGTAATTCAATTTATGTATAGAATCAAATATATGAGAATTTGCAGAACCAATTATACCAAATACGTGTTTAATTTTTTTTTCTTTTAAAAATTTTGCAATTAAATCACTTACTTTAATCTTTTTTTTATTATATTTTGTTTGTATTTCTAAAGACATTATTTTTTATTTTTTATACTCAAATTATGCGCTATATTCATTAATAAGTCATCTTGGCCAGCAACTAATTGTTTTTCACCAGCCAAATCAGATATATCAAATGAATTAACATTATATTTTTCGGCGAATAATTTAATTTTTGGTGAAAATCCAGAAAATAAACCATTAAGTCCAGTACTAATACTAATGGGGTGAGTAAATATATCTTTATAAGGAATTTTATTTTTCTCTAAAATTTTTATAAATCTATCAGACATTTTATAGAATTCTCGAACATTAAATTTAGTAATGTGATTTGATTTTTTTAACAAAGCTATCATCATTTCTAGTTGTGTGTTACCCGCACCTGCTCCAAACCCCCTTATTGCGCAATCAATTATTACTGCACCTTGTTTAATTGCCTCTAAAGTATTTGCTGTAGCACAACCGAGATTATTATGACCATGAAAACCTGATCTTACTTTTAGTTTTTTTAAATTTTTAAATATTTTTTTAATATCGTCTGGTAGCAATATACCAGCTGAGTCCATGACAATAAATGTTTTAACTCCCAATTTTTTTAAATTTTTTACTATAGATATATATTTATCATTTGGATAAATCTGATGAAACATCATGAAAACGCACCATGATTCAATTTTATTTTTTTTACAGTAAAGGAACTGTCTTTCGATTATATCTATATCAGATGAATTACACCCTATTCTAATAATATTTGCTCCACTATCAATTGCAGATTTTACATCATCTAATGTAGAAAAACCTGGAATGCTGTGAACACTTAATTTTGTATTTTTCAAATTTTTCTTTGCGAGTTTTATTGCATTGTTATTAGATACTTTTGACTTACCAATAGTCAAACTTGAGGCTCCTAAGCCATTTCCATGACCAATTTCAAGAATATCTATTTTATTCTTTTCAGCAAATTTTGAGTAAACATTGATGATATTTTTATTGATTTGATGTCTTACGGCATGATTGCCATCTCTTAAAGTGACATCGCTAATAATTATATTTTTCATTTAATAATTTTCCTATATACGCCGATGAAGATGTTATTATATCCAAGTTGCCGGCAAAAGTTGATAAATAGTCACCGCTTCCAACTACTCTTATGGTTACCCTAAAAAAATTTTCATTTTTTTGATAAAATAATTTTGCATTATATCCAGGGATATATTTTTTAATAGTTTTATTTATTTTTTTTAAAACTAAATTAGCTTTTTTTATTTTTTTTTTATTCATGTTCTTACACTCAAAAAAATAGAGTTCATCATATTTACCGGAGGGTTAGATGGATTCAAATTTATAATTACTTTATTTTTTTTTACACCAGATAGTTCTGCAATGGCTCTCTGGGTATTAGTAATATACTCATTAATATTTTCTCGCGTAGCCTTTCCAGCACTTTGTGATGCTATACTTGAAATTACTTCCACATATTCAATATCTTTAATTACTTTTTTCATTTCAATTATTGTTGGCACTGAGGACTGACCTCCACAAGTTATCATATTTATAGAATGAGGAATTTTAACATTCGAGAAATAAGGTATAAAATATTTTCCAATTGGTGATGGAGTTAAATTCACATAGAAATTATTATTTAATTTTTTTTTAAGTTTTAAATAGATTTTCTCGCTTGCTGAAGCAGAAGTACAATCAAAAATTATATTTTTATCTTTTCCGAGCACATTAAGAAGGTGATTTACGCCATTAGAAGAGTAGTTAAAATTTTTTTTCCGGCAATACTTTGCTCCAATTGAATTTTTATTTCTATTAAAAATTAGTATTTTCCCGGGTAAATTTAATTTTTTGAGTTTTATGTAAAGGTCTATGCCTATTTTTCCTGAACCAATTATTAAATATTGCATAATTTAAAATTAATTTATCATTATTTGTATTTATGATTTATCAAAATTTATTCTTTTCTTTTCAATTACTAAAGGTAAATTTCTATTATGGTATAGAATATTCATCACGTATTCACCAATAAAACCTAATAAGAAAATTTGAATAGAACCGATCATAAAAACACCAATTATTAGAGGAGCAATTCCTGCGTCAAAAGAATTCCAGTTAAATAATTTTCTAAACAAAAATATTATCGAGACAGCAAATGAAAAAAGGCTTGCTGCAAGACCAATGAAGGTGATTATTCTTAACGGTATCTTAGAATGTTTTATTATTCCAACTATACCCAAATCGTACAAAGTGTAAAAATTATTTTTTGTTTTACCATTTTTTCTTTTCGGCTGATGAAAAGGCAATAATTTAACATCGCTAGTTACTTCTGAAACCAAACCTCTAAAATATGGATAAGGATCATTAACATTTCTTAGTTCCTCAATAATTTTTCTGTCAAAAAGACCGGCGCCTGTGGTATCCATTAATAGCGGTATATCTGAAATTGAATTAATAAACTTATAATATAATCTTTTTATAAAATGTTTAACTGAACTTTCTTCAGATGTTTGTTTTTGACCCATTACAACTAGATGGCCTTTGTCCCATTCAGTTATATATTTAGGAATAAGATCAATAGGATCCTGAAAATCTGCACTCATCAAGATTACTGCATCACCATTAGCTTGTAGTAATCCATGTATTGGAGATCTAATGTGACCAAAATTTCTGCTATTAACTATTACTTTTAAATTTTTGTCAGTCTTAGTTAATTTTTCTAAAATATTCACAGTAGAGTCAGTTGATAAATTATCTATAACAATATGTTCATATTCATAATTTATTTTTTTCATTTGCGACGCTATTTCAAAACATAATTTTTCAATGTTTTCTTCCTCATTAAATGTCGGCGTTACAATACTAATTTTTTTACTCATATTTATTTAGATTAATTTTAAACATTTTTTTAACGATTTGTTTAAATTATATAAAATTTTGATTTTTAAATCATTTTTTGTTTTTCTTATTATTGGCACATATTTATCAACTTTCTTTGTGTCATAGGTTTGACCAATTATTTCTACTTTATTTTTTGATAATTTAGCTATTTTTTCAGCTAATTTATGTAATTCTATAGGTTCGTCTGAACCTACATTGTAAGTTACAGTGTTTTCTTTTGAATTTTTAATAATTGAAATTAACCATTCCACCATATCATCCGCGTACAAATAGCTTCTGATAACTTTCATCCTCTTTTTTACAAAAATTTTATTGTTGTATTTGGCACCATATAAAAAATTTCCAATAGCGTAATGTTTTTTTAAAGGCAAGTAACGCCCTATAAATGAATAGCATCTAGCTATTGAGGTTTTGATATTAAATTTTTTTAATTTTTTTATCTCTTTTTCTGAAAGAATTTTTAATTTCGAGTAAAGATATTTATACCCATTTCTAATTTTTTTAGATTTGTAATAATTAGCCGAACCTGAACTAACATACAGAACTTTTGTATTAGCGTAATTAGAGACTAATTTTACAAAATTTTTAATTGATTTTAAATGGACATTAATTATATCTTTTTTTTTATAATCATTTATATCGGTACTTTCTGCAGCATAAATATAATAATCACTTTTAGGAATTGTTTTTGCTTTTCTTATATCTTTATAAAAAATTTTAATATTATTATAATTTATTTTTTCTTGAAGTTTAAATTTTCGTCTACAAATTATATTTAACTTATTAATTTTATGTTTCTTTAGTAGTCTATTGTCGAATGAATCTATAATTGATTTTCCAATAAAACCACTACCTCCAACAATAGTAAGTGACTTGTAATAATTTGTTTTCAAGTATTTTTCTTTATCTTATTAAAATTTAGCACAGCTGAATGTATGTGATAAATATCTTTTTTTGACAAACCTTGATGACAACCAATTAATAAACCATACTTCATTATATAATCAGAGTTTGAAAACTCATTTAATTTATTCTTTTTTGAAATCAATGAAGTAAATGCTGGATGTCTAAGTATATTACCAGTGAAAATTGGCCTTGTTTGAATTTTTTTCTTTTCTAAAAAAATTTGAAATTCTTTTCTGCTGAAATTAATATTTTTCTTTAAAATAATTGGGTAAGCAAGAAAATTTGTTTTAACGTTTTTATTTACTTTTGGAGTTATAAAATATTTATTTAATTTTTTAAAAAATTCATAATGTAATTTGAAATTTCTATTTCTTAATTTGGTAAAAAAATTAAATTTTTTTAATTGTTCCAAACCAAATGATGCTCCAATTTCTGATGGTTCAAAATTATACCCTGCTTCAGAAAAAACAAACTTTCTATCATAATCGTACCCTTTTAATTTAATGCCTAATCTTTTATTTATATTTTCAGAGTCTTTAATTAGTGTGGACATTCGTCCCCAACTTCTTAATACCTTTGCTCTAGTATAATAATTTTTATTATTAGTTAAAAATATGCCTCCATTCCCAGCACAACTAATAACATGTGATCCATAAAAACTTGTAATTGATATATCGCTATAAATGCCTGTAGGCCTATTATTTATCTTTGCTCCTAAAGTATCAGCGGAGTCTTCTAACACCTTTAAATTATATTTATTAGCTATTGACTTAATTCTTTTCCAATTAGGTACATTTCCAATTAAGTTGGGTACTAGTATTGCTTTAGTCTTCCTAGTTATCTTTTCTTCAATTTTATTCTCATCTATTTGTAAAGTATCTACTTTACAGTCAACTAAAACTGGCACACAGTTGCTCAACATTATAGATGATACGGCTGTTCCAAAATTTAAACATGGTGTTATTATTTCACTGCCATTTTTAAAATTCATTACTTTAAGAGCTAATATTAATGCTGATGATCCAGAATTTACCATCAAACCATATTTTTTAGAAAAATATTTTGAAAGTTTGTTTTCAAAAGCGCTTACGGCTGCGCCCATTTGAGTAGAATTTCTTAAAGTTCTTAAAACAGCAGATATTTCTTTATTATCGTAAACGTTTTTTCCATACGAAATTTTTGAAATATTTTTTTTCATTAGTTTTAATTTTTATTTATCCTTAATATAATCTTTAATTTGTTGAATGCATACATTAGCATATTTGTTTTTCCTTACTTTTTCATTCCACTCAATTATTTTATCTAATGATTTGTTGATTGACCATTTAGGGTGCCATCTTAGTAGATTTTTAGATTTATAATTACTTAATCTCAAAATGCTCGTTTCTGGTTTAAATATTTTTTTTGAATTTTTTTTGCTTATAATAATTTTAAGTTTCAAGTACTTACTTAAATATTTTGCTAAATACAATACAGATTTACAACTTGTGATGTTTGGTCCAAAATTCCAGTTTTGATTGATTTTTTTAAATTTTTTACTGTGAATATTTTGAGCAAGAAGCAAATAACCACTCAAAGGTTCTAACACATGCTGCCATGGTCTAACAGCTTGAGGGTTCCTAAGGATAATCTTCTTTTTTTTTTTTATTGATTTGTAAATATCTGGAACAAGTCTATCTAATGAATAATCACCACCTCCGATTACGTTACCAGCTCTTACTGTTGCTATTTTTTGATTTCCATTTTTAAAAAAAGATTTTAAATAAGAGTTAAATAAAAATTCCACACAAACTTTCGATGAGCTGTAAGGGTCTAATCCGCCTAGTTTATCTTCCTCTTTAAAAATTTTATTATTAGAAATATCATAAACTTTATCTGTTGTAATTATTATTCCTGTTTTAACTCCTTTAATTTGTTTAATGCACTCAAGAACGTTTAATGATCCAGAAAAATTTGTGTCAAAAGTTTCTTTTGGGTCTATATAAGAATATCTTACAAGAGGTTGTGCTGCTAAGTGAAAAATTATTGAAGCTTTAGATTTTTTAATTTCGCTTTTAAGTTTCGAATAGTCTCTTACATCTGATATTATAGATTTTTTAATAATCTTTTTTATATTAGCTAAATTAAATAAGCTTGGTCTTGTATTAGGTAGTAAAGAGTAACCTGTAACTTCAGCTCCAAGATGAGTTAGAAAAATTGAAAGCCAACTACCTTTAAAACCAGTGTGTCCAGTTATAAATACTTTTTTTTTTGCCCAAAATTTTCTATCTATTTTATAGTTCACAGCTTTATCTACTCTTTTTTAATTGTTCGAGCCTTATTCTTTTTTCTAAACTTTTATTTTTGTCATATAATAAAGTAAACTTAACTTTTTCACTAATTTTAATCATTACGCTTTTTACATCTCTTACTTCTATATTGTCAGCTACAGCTGCTATTGGCCTTTTTTTAATGTTAAGATTTAATATATCTATCACAACATTATGATTTACTGTTTTCCCTTTCCATCTTCTAGGTCTAAAGGCACTTATTGGTGTAATAGCAAGTTTTTTTGAGTCTAGAGAAAGAATTGGACCATGAACTGATAAATTATATGCGGTACTACCAGCTGGTGTAGAAACTAATAAGCCGTCTCCAATTAATTTTTGTAATAATATTTTTTTATTTTGCTTTATTCTCAAAGAAACCGTTTGTTTGCTTTGTCTTAAAAGTGATAACTCGTTTATTGCAAGTAATTTTTTTACAATTTTACTCTTTTTAATTTTAATTTCTAGAGGACTTAACGAAATTTTTCTAGCTGTCAATATTCTTTTATGTAAATTAACATGTGTATTTTTATTCATCAAAAAACCAAAGGTTCCACAATTTATACCAAAAAAAGGTTTTTTATATTTTGCAAATTTTTTTAAAGCATGAAGCATAAAACCATCTCCACCACCTACTACAATTACTTTTGCTTTCTTTAAAGAGGAATGATTATATTTTTTTAGAAATTTTTTTTTAAGAGCTTGCGCTTTTATTGTTTTATCAAAGGTGAAGAAAAAATTTTTCATTAATGTTTATTTTGGTGCCCTCGGCCAGACTCGAACTGGCACTCCCAAAAGGGCAAGGATTTTAAGTCCTTTGTGTCTACCAATTTCACCACGAGGGCACTGTGTTAT
>MDTG01108593.1_pt1 | contig 10018 bp, 15 predicted proteins | sample 811421 | NCBI WGS metagenome assembly MDTG01 (sample SAMN05326645, study PRJNA326480) | marine metagenome | isolation source: seawater | place: Pacific Ocean: South East | collected 2011 | reverse complement strand
GCCAACATTACATGTAATAAAAATGGTATCCCTTTTGATACCGAAAGTCCGATGATTACATCTGGTATTAGATTAGGTACACCAGCTTGTACAACAAGAGGTTTCGGTGAACAGGAATTCAAGCTAATTGCAGAATTAATACATAGAGTTATTAAAGGATTGAGTGAAAATAAATCAGATAATTCTAAAATTGAAAACGAAGTCAAAAAAGAAATAATTGATCTTTGTGCTACATTTCCAATATATGAGAATTAAAGAAAATTATGCTTTGCCCATTTTGTAGAGAAAAAGATACCTCTGTAGTAGACTCTAGACCTACAGAAGACGGTACTGCCATCAGAAGAAGACGACTTTGCGGTTGCGATAGAAAAGAGAGATTTACGACTTTTGAGCGTGTCCAATTTCAAGAATTAACGGTTATAAAAGGGAATGGAAAAAGGGAACCTTTTGACAGAGATAAAATTTCAAAATCTATTAGAATAGCTACAAGAAAAAGGCCAATAGATACTGAGACAATTGAAAAATTAATCTCAAAAATTGTGAGAAATCTTGAAGGTCTTGGTGAAAGTGAAATACCTACTCCAACAATTGGTAAATTTGTTATGGAAGGTCTATCTTCACTAGATAAAGTTGCTTATGTTCGCTTTGCTTCAGTTTATAAAAACTTTAAAGAAGCAAAAGATTTTGAACAGTTTGTAGGCAATCTAGATGAGAAGAAATCATAACTATTATATAAATCTGGCTTTTCAACTAGCAGAAAGAAATTTAGGTCTCACTGGATTAAATCCATCTGTTGGATCAGTATTAATAAAGAATGAAACTCTTATTTCATCTGGAGTCACATCTAAAACTGGAAGACCGCACTCTGAATTTAATGCCTTGAACAAAACTAAAAATTGCTCAGGCGCAACACTATATACAAGTCTAGAGCCATGTACTCATTACGGAAAGACACCTCCATGTTCAAATATTATTGTACAAAAAAAAATTAAAAGTGTTTATTATGCATTTGAAGATCCAGACATAAGAACTTTTAAAAAAGCGAAACAAATTTTAAGAAAAAAAGGTATAATTGTTAAATTAATAAGAACAAAATTATATAAAAAATTTTACAGAGGCTATTTCATTAATAAAAAATTTAATATTCCATACATCTCGGGAAAAATAGCTTTGTCCAAAGATAATTTAACAATAAATAAAAAGAAAGAATGGATAACTAATGATTCTTCTAGAAAAGTAGTTCATTTACTTAGATACAAACATGATTGTATTTTATCGACTTCAAAATCTATTAATTACGACAATTCTTTACTTAATTGCAGAATTGAAGGAATAGATAAATATAAACCCGATTTATTTATAATTGATTTAAATTTGAACTTAAAAAAAAATTTATCCTTGAATAAACTTATAGGTAAAAGAAAAACGTATTTAGTTACTAATATAATTAATTTAAAAAAGACTTTCATTTATAAGAAGCTTGGTTATAAAATCATTTTAATCAAATCATTAGACACAAAAAAAGATTTTATTTCATTGTATAAGAAAATCTATAAAATTGGATATTCAAGAGTTTTTGTAGAATCAGGTTTAACTTTCATAAATACTTTAATAAAAAATAAGTTAATTCATGATTTATACATTTTTAAAAGTGATAAAAAACTTAATAGTAATGGAAAAAATAATATTTCTTCAAACTGTTTGAAAAAATTTTTGTCAAAACCAATAACAATTAATTTAAATGGTGATAAACTTTATAAACAAGAATTTTAACAATGTTTAATGGAATTATATACAATACAGGGGTAATAAAAAAAATTGAAAAGACAAAAAAAAGCATTTTTTTAGGAGTTAAATCAAAGTTTACATTTAAAGATAATGAAATAGGATCATCTGTAAGTTGTGATGGCGTTTGTTTAACCATTGTAAAGATAAAAAAAAATATGGTTTTTTTTTATATTTCAAATGAGACCTTAAAAAAAACTAATTTTAAATTATTAAAAATTGACCAAACTATTAATTTGGAAAAATCACTCAAATATGGCCAAAAGTTATCAGGCAGTTTTACTCAAGGCCATGTAGATACTGTTGCTACAGTTAAAAAGATTATCTTTGTTCACAAAACTTGGTTAATTAGATTTGTTCTCTCTAATAAAAAATTAAATAAGTTTTTAGTAGAGAAAGGTTCTATTTCTATAAATGGAGTATCTTTAACAATTTCAAAAGTCTCTACAAACTTTTTTGAAATTAATGTTATACCACATACTCTAAAACTTACTAATTTAAAAAAATTAAAAGAAAATAGTTTAGTAAATGTAGAATTAGATATATTTAGCAAATATATATATAAATATTCTAATTAAATGCCAAAAAATAGATTTTCTAAAATTTCAAAAATTATTCAAGAAGCCAAAAGAGGCAAAATGTTTATTCTTGTAGATGATAAAAATAGGGAAAATGAAGGAGATTTGATTATACCGGGATCAAAATGTAATTCAAAAAGTATAAACTTCATGGCTAAACATGGAAGAGGTTTAATATGTTTAGCACTTACAAAAAAACAAATTGATAATTTAAGATTACCTTTAATGTCACCAAAAAATAAATCAAGAATGCAGACAGCTTTCACAATATCTATTGAGGCTAAAAGAGGAATAACAACTGGAATTTCTGCTCAAGATAGAGCAAAAACTATCAAAATTGCCATTAATCCTAATGTAAAAAAAAATGATATAGTATCGCCGGGCCATGTTTTTCCTTTGGTAGCTAGAAATGGTGGTGTACTAGAAAGAGCTGGGCATACCGAGGCATCAGTAGATATTTCAAAATTATCAAAGATAAATCCTAGTTCAGTAATTTGTGAAGTTATGAATGAAGATGGTAGGATGGCAAGATTGAATGACCTATTTAAATTTTCAAAAAAACATAAAATTAAATTAGCCTCTATCGAAGATTTAATCTCATATCGTTTAAAATATGAAAAATTGATTGTAAAATCGTCATTAAAATCAGTGAAAATAAATAAGATTGGTAAAGTAAATATTTATAACTACAAGAATAAGATTGAAAATAATTATAATTTTGCCTTATCGAAAGGTAAATTAAATCAAAAAAAATCTATACCGATAAGAGTACTTTCAATTAAACTCAAGAATAAAAATATTTTAAATAACGCAAAGGTCAAAAAATCTTTAAAGATTTTATCAAAGTATAAAAATTTTGTATTATTAATTATCAATAATAAAAAAAATGTTTCTAAGGATAATAATATCAATACTCTAAGATATTATGGTATTGGCGCTCAAATTATAAAAGACCTTAACGTTAAAAATATGATACTAATTTCAAGGAGTAGAAAAAAAATTATTGGACTCGAAGGTTTTGGTCTTAAAATAAAAAAGCAAATTATTATAAAATGAAAAAAATTTTATTAATCAATTCGAATTATTACAAGGAAATATCTTATAATTTGTTATCTAGTGCAAAAAAAAAGCTGACTAGAACTAAATATCAAATAAGTGTTATTAATGTCCCTGGAATTTTTGAAATTCCTTCGGTAATAAGAATGAATATAAGAAAATTTGATGGTTTCATTGCATTGGGCTGCGTTATAAAAGGTCAAACGCCTCATTTCGATTTTATTTGCTCCTCAACATTTAATGCAATATTAAATTTATCTATTAATTTTAATAAGCCAATAGGAAATGGAATTATCACTGCTTTAAATATAAATCAAGCAAAGTATAGAAGTGAAAAATCAAAATTTAAAAAACCAAATAAGGGGTCAGAAGCTGCTAATGCAGTTATCACAATTTTAAATAATGGTCCCAAAAAAATCTAATAATTCATCACCAAGAATTAAAATTATTCAAAAATTGTATGGTTCAATAATGAACCCAGATAGTTCAATTGAATATCCTAAAAGTCAATATAAGAAATTTATTAAGGATATAGTGATTGGTACTTTAGAAAGAACTCTATTGATTGAACAAAAAATAAAGATATACCTATCTAATGATATAAATTTAGGAAAAACAGATAAGTTACTTAAAATTATATTGTTTGCTGCAGTTTTTGAGTTAATGTTTAAGCACAATACACCAAAAAAAGTCATTATTAGTGAATATTTATTAGCTTCTGAACATTTTCTTGAAAAAATTCAAATTGGATATTTAAACGCCATACTAGACAAAATAGCTAAAGAATTGAGAAAAGACGAATAAATAAATTGTTATTTAATCTAAGTTTAGCTTGCGTTTTTAATATTAATTTGGCATCTATGCGATTTATATAATGACAAACTATTTAGAATTACTCTATTTGATTTCTTTTACAGGCATTCTTGCCGTTGCTTATAGTTATTTGCTATCAGGTCAAATAATTTCTTCAAGTCCAGGGAATTCAAAAATGCAAGAAATTGCCGAAGCCATTCAAATAGGGGCTAAAGCATATTTAAATAGACAATATAAAACTATAGCTGTTGTGGGGGTTATCGTGCTTGCAATTGTAACTTACTTTTTTAGTTATTTTGTAGGAATTGGTTATTTCATAGGCGCTTTCTTATCTGGTGTAGCTGGATATGTTGGAATGTTAATTTCAGTTAAAGCTAATGTACGTACAGCGGAGGCGGCAAGAAAAAGTTTACAATCTGGCTTAACTATTGCTTTTAAATCTGGGGCAATAACAGGTTTATTAGTTGCAGGCTTAGCTCTATTATCTATTACAATTTACTATATTATTTTAATAAACTTAAGTGTAGATAAAAGGGAAATCATTAATGCTTTGGTAGCTTTAGGATTTGGTGCATCCCTTATTTCAATTTTTGCAAGACTTGGTGGAGGAATTTTCACCAAAGGTGCTGATGTGGGAGCTGATCTTGTTGGTAAAGTAGAGGCTGGTATACCTGAGGACGATCCTAGAAACCCGGCTGTAATTGCAGATAATGTGGGAGATAATGTCGGTGATTGTGCAGGAATGGCTGCAGACTTATTTGAAACTTATGCTGTAACAATTGTTGCTACAATGGTTTTATCTTCAATTTTTTTTCCTTCAGATTTCAATCTAATGATTTATCCTTTAGCGATTGGAGGTGCATGTATTTTAACCTCAATTATTGGGACATGGTTTGTCAAACTTGGAAAAAATAATAATATTATGGGCGCATTATATAAAGGATTTATTGTTACAGCTATTTCATCACTTTTAATTTTATATCCTGTAACTAATACTATAGTAGGTCTCTCTGAAACATACAGTAATAGTGGAAAAACTTTTAACGGTATGGATCTTTATATATGTGGAGTTGTTGGTCTTGTTATCACAGGTTTATTAATTTGGGTTACCGAGTATTATACAGGAACTAATTACAGACCTGTTAAAACAGTTGCTCGATCCTCCACAACAGGACATGGAACTAACGTAATTCAAGGATTAGCGATTTCAATGGAAGCTACAGCGGTACCAGCATTAATAATTGTTTCCGGAATTCTATATACAAATGAGCTTGCTGGATTATATGGTATTGCAATTGCAGTAACATCAATGTTGGCACTAACAGGTATGGTTGTTGCTTTAGACGCTTATGGTCCTGTTACAGACAATGCAGGAGGTATTGCTGAAATGTCAAAGCTTCCAAAAAATGTTAGAAAAACTACTGATGCATTGGATGCTGTGGGAAATACCACTAAAGCTGTTACAAAAGGTTACGCAATTGGTTCTGCTGGTTTGGGGGCTTTAGTTTTGTTTGCTGCTTATACTGAGGATATTAAATATTTTTCAACTGTTAAAGGATCTGCCTTGGAAGGTGTCAATGTAACTTTCGATTTATCGAATCCCTTTGTTGTTGTAGGCTTACTAATCGGTGGAATGTTACCTTATTTATTTGGATCAATGGGCATGCAAGCAGTTGGAAGAGCGGGCGGATCAGTCGTAATAGAAGTAAGAAGACAATTTAAAAAGATACCCGGAATTATGAAAGGTAAAAGAAAACCAGATTACGGAAGATTAGTAGACTTATTAACTAAAGCGGCAATAAAAGAGATGATTGTTCCATCATTACTTCCGGTTCTATCCCCAGTAGTTCTTTACTTTATAATATTACAAATTGGCGGTATAGAAGCAGCACTTTCATCTTTAGGAGCTATGCTATTAGGAGTCATCGTCACAGGATTATTTGTAGCCATTTCAATGACAGCAGGTGGTGGAGCCTGGGATAACGCAAAAAAATATATTGAGGATGGTAATTATGGCGGAAAAGGATCAGAAGCCCATAAGTCAGCGGTCACAGGAGACACAGTAGGAGATCCATATAAAGACACAGCTGGTCCAGCCGTTAACCCTATGATTAAGATTACAAATATAGTAGCTCTGTTATTGTTAGCAGTTTTAGCTCACTAAGCTGTCACCTGCCATACATTTTAGCTTTTAAGCTTGAAAACAACTTTTCAACAAAACTTCTCTTTGTAAGATCATTTTCTGTTTCTTTTTCAGAAAATGTAATTTTTTTAAGATCTTCTTTATCAAATAATTTTTTATTTTTTAATATTCCGAATCTATTAAACTCTAAGAATAGGACATTATTTGATTTTAATACATTTTGACCTAATTTATGAAATTCACCTTTACTATAAACTCTCTCTATATAAATCCATTCGTTATCGCTATCTATTGATTTTGAATGAGGGTGCCCTATAATATTTATTACGTCGTTTTTATTAGTTTTATTGATTATTAATTTATTATTTCTATTTTCTAAAAATAGAATCCCGTGAGTATTTGAAGACTCTTTGAGTTGGCAATTGAATAAGAAAAGAAAAAAAAAAGGATAAAAAATTTTTGTATGAATTCTAAACTTAATAATCATAATCCAAATTTGTATAATATTTTGCTAAGCTTATCTAGAAATTTATTTTTTTACAAGAAAATTGGATTACCAGATACATTTGAAACTAGAATTTATCTAATGTTTATTCATTTTTCTATTTTTATGATTATTACAAAAAAAAAAGGTTCTAAATTTGATCAAAAGAAATATGATTTTTTATTTAATAATATTGAAAATAATCTTAGAGAATTAGGTTTCGGTGATGTAACAGTGAACAAAAAAATGAAGGAGTTTAATAAAATTCTATATGATATTTTACTTAAATTAGATCTAAATAAAGATGATAACAAAAACTTTAAAATCAATTCTACACTTATGAAGAGTTACTTTGAGTCGTTTAATACCAAAGAAAGCGTGAAATTGACCCAATTTAATGATTATTTTTCAAGTTTTTTCTATTTTTGTTTTGAATTTCCTCTTGATAGTATGTTAAATGATTCAATTAAATTTAAAAAATAGTTATGGCAGTACCAAAAAGAAAGACATCTGTTTCAAGAAAAAAAATGAGAAGATCTCATCATAAATTATTATCTGTGAATATATTAGAAGATAAAAAAAGTGGTGAATATAAGTTATCTCACCATATAGATTTGAAGTCCGGTTACTATAACGGTAAAAAGATCCTAGATATTTAATTGTACTAATATGTCCAAAAAAATTTCTATTGCAATTGATGCAATGGGTGGTGACAATTCACCCGATAAAATTATGGAGGGGATTAAAATTTTTTTAAATAATTATGATTCTAATAATGATTTTATACTTAATGTTTTTGGTAAAGAAGAAGATATTCTCAATAAGATTAAAAAATATAATATTTCAGGTAGTTTTATTAACATAATTAATTCAAATACCGTTGTTTCTGACGAAGAAGCGCCGCTAACAGCAGTAAAGAATTCTAAAAATACTAGTATGTGGAATTGTATTAACCATCAACTTGAAGGAAAATCAGATATTAGTTTATCTGCTGGAAATACTGGTGTGTTGTTGGTTATATCTAGAATGATATTAAAAATGATGGAGGAGGTAAGCAAACCTGCATTAGCAGGTTTTTGGCCTAATCAAAATGGAATGAATGTAGTTTTAGATTTAGGTGCAAATATAGAATGCAATGATCAAAATCTTGTAGATTTTGCAGAACTTGGTTCAGCATTATTCAAATCATTATATCCTGATATTAAACCAAAAGTTTCTTTACTAAATGTTGGTTCAGAGGAAATGAAAGGTACAGAAATATTAAAAACTACATCTAAAAGATTGAGGGAGCTGTCAAGTGAAGACAATTTCATTTACCAAGGATACATAGAGGGTAATAGTATTATGAGTGGTAATTCTAATGTCATAGTAACTGATGGGTTTACGGGTAATATTGCATTAAAAACTGCAGAGGGTACTGCAAAATTTATAACAAAGAATTTAAAAAACGCTCTTACAGAAAATCTAATAACAAAATTATCTTTAATCTTTTCATATTTTTCTCTAAAAAGATTTAAAGAGAAATTAGATCCAAGAAAATATAACGGAGCAATATTTTTAGGACTAAATGGCCCTGTTGTTAAAAGTCATGGTGGTATTGATTCAATTGGTTTTTATCATTCAATTGAATTATGCTATAAAATTGTAAAAGGAAATTTGATGTCTGAAATAAGAAAGAACTTAAAACATTCAAGAAGTGTTTAAGAATAATTTAAAAAAAAGAGATCTAACTAAAAACTTAAGTTTAGAATTTGGTTTATCGATGAATTTGTCAAAAAAAATAATTGATGATTTCATTGAAATATTATTACAAAATATCAAGACAGGAAATTTAACTCTTAAAAATATTGGCACTTTTAACGTTATTTATAAAAAAGAAAGAATAGGTAGAAATCCTAAAACAAAAGAAGAATTTATAATAACTGCAAGAAAATCAATAAGTTTTACTCCCTCTGAAAATATAGATAAAAAATTAAATTACTTAATATGAGCAAGTTATTAACCATTACAGAATTATCAAAAATTTTAAACTTAATTGATCCATTAACAAAAAAACCTTTAAATCACATCTTAAGATATTGGGAAAAAGAATTTAAAGCAATTCGACCCAAAAAGATAAATAATAGAAGATATTATTCAAATAAACAGGTTGAAATTATTAAAATGATAAAGTTTTTACTTAAGAACAAAGGTATGACTATTTCAGGTGCAAGGAGTCTACTTAAACTAAATGTAAAAAAACTTGACGAAAACAACTTTGATAGTTTAAAAGCTTCATATTATAAAGACTCATTAAAAATTAAAAGCAGAAAACTTTTAGATAAAATAGAAAAAATTAAATCCTATGGCAAAAAAAACACATCTTAAAGTACGAATGGTACCTGAAAGTAATCCAGATAGTAAGTTTATTTACTACGCTAAAAAACCTACAAAAGGTGAAAAAGCAAAAGACAAACTTAAGCTTAAAAAATATAATCCAAACTCAAGAAAACACGAATATTTTATTGAAAAAAAATTACCACCTCATAGTAAGTAATTATTTTTTTTTAAAATTTCTGTGTTCATAATCAATAAAAGCGTTGATCATTGATTTCCATATTTTATAAGTAATTTTTGTATCTATTTTCTTTTGCTTTGATTTTCGCGCAATATTTTTAAGTATTATTTTAATTCTTTTTTTATCAACAATGTCTTTCTTGAATCTTTTATTTTGAATTACTAAATCTACAAGTTTTGATCTTTTTTTAATTATTTCTAACAGCTTGTTATCTAACTTGTCTAATTTTTTTCTAATTTTAAAGATATTTTTATTTATCATAGCGACAATTTAAAAATTTAAAATTTAACTAATAAACATATAATATAAATTATGTATTCAAACGAGAAAAAAATAAACAGATTATTTCTATATTGGCTGTTTATTTCTCTAATATTGGTCTTCTTTATAATTATAATTGGGGGCTTAACCAGATTAACTAATTCAGGTCTTTCAATAACAGAGTGGGAATTATTCAAAGGAATTATTCCACCTTTTAATAAAAGTTCTTGGGATATGTATTTTGATCAATATAAAAAAATACCTCAATATAAATTATTAAATTTCAATATGTCTCTTGAAGAATTTAAAGTTATTTTTTATTGGGAATATTTTCATAGAAT
>MDTG01098699.1_pt1 | contig 10018 bp, 8 predicted proteins | sample 811421 | NCBI WGS metagenome assembly MDTG01 (sample SAMN05326645, study PRJNA326480) | marine metagenome | isolation source: seawater | place: Pacific Ocean: South East | collected 2011 | reverse complement strand
GATGTTATGCGTGAACTTCCCGCCACACTGATATTGCGGCCCTTCAACTTCGACACCTTGGCCACCCGCGTATATCGGCTGGCAAGTGATGAGCGCCTTGCAGATGCATCCCTGGCCGCTATTTTTATTGTGCTGGTGGGCGTAATACCCGTGCTATTGCTTCATCGCTCTGCAGACATGAAGCGGCTCGATTAGCGGGCATCATACTGTTTGCGCAATGAGGCCGAGAACAAGGGATCGGTTTTCGACGCTATCGCCATTAAGCTGACTCCGCTGACCATTGCTCCAGAATGGCGCGCAACACACTGACAAAAGCAATTGGCTCATCCAGCATCAGATGATGACCCGCTCCGGGGATACCCGTGATCGGCATATCTACCGCGCCACACTCCCGGACATACTCTGCGGAATCATCGTCAAACAACACGCTCTTCTGTCCATACACTATGGCTTTTCGTCCTGGCGTTTCAGCGATGACATGCCCCGCTCGCAACATGTCTTCCTGCTGACCGAAATCACCTTTAAATACGCCTGCATCAAATTTCCATGTCCATCCACCCTCCACCTGCTTGAGCGAGTGATAAGCCATGTAGTCGAGCAGGCAGGGCACAGTGACTGGCTGAGGCGGCGAGAGTACAAAACGATTCCGAGCCGCGTGGAAGTCCGGGTAGATCCGATTTGGTCGCGAAGGATCCTCGCGCAATAGCTTCCCGGTACTAAAAAAGGTTTTGATACGTTCGGGGCGGAGCACCATCAAGTCGCAAATAATCAGTCCGCCAAACATCGTGTGACGCTCCTGCATCGCTGACAACGCTACCCGCCCCCCGTAAGAGTGCGCGATAACAACAGGTTTTACCGAGTGATCCAACAAACCCGTAGCACGTGCGACGTCCTCGACCTCAGCGGCACGAGCCGCATCGGTGTAATGGTCTCGAGTACCCGAGTCACCCATGCCAGAGAGGTCAAACGCTACCACGTGGTAACGCTCTGCTAGAAAGGGCGCAATAAATCCAAAGCACCGTGCGTGCGCCAAAAAACCATGCATCAATAGCAATCCAGGATTCTCTGGGTTACCCCAGCGAAAATAATGGATGTCGCAACCGCCAGAGTCTATCCAACCCTCCTCACGGGGCACTTGTAAGGCCTCTGCTAACCACGCAGGGGGACTTCCTACGGCGCTTAATAGCTCGCTTGCAAGATCAGGTGTTGCTGTTACCTCGTTAGGCAAAACGGACCTCTATCGACCAAATAAAAGTGGTGGGCAGTGACGCCCTTATGGACTTTTCAAAATAAGAGTTACATCAACGTCAAAAAAAGACGGCCGCGCCACAGCGGGATACCGGCATCGACCCCGACAAACCGAGGCCTGCGTTGAATTTTAACCGGTCCCTCGCGCTATAGAAGAAAAAAAGGACCCGCTATCTTGCCACAACTTCAATGATGCCAAGCAAGCATGAATGAGTGCACAAGGGGGAGCGAATAGTGATGGCAACTGAGAGCTCGATAACCGAGAAAATTACTGTTCTACGAAGGCTCTCTCAATAACGTAATGGCCCTGCGCTCCGTGCCGCGATTCATTAAAACCTCTTTCGTCGAGGATATTACATAGCTGCTTAAGCATGCTGGGGCCGCCACATATCATGAATCTATCCGACTCAGGGGTGGGCTTTTCGATGCCCAGGTCATGAAATAGCTTACCGCTCGTTAACAGGTCAGTGACTCTCCCGGTGTTGCGAAACTGCTCTCTCGTAACGGTCGGATAATAAACAAGCTGATCCCGCACTTGTGCACCGAAATATTCGTTGTTTGATAGTTCTTGCTCCAGAAATTCGGAATAGGCTAATTCCGACTGCCACCTGACGCCGTGCACCAGCACTACCTTGTCAAAACGCTCATACAATTGCGGATCTTGAACAATACTCATGAAAGGCGCTAGTCCGGTGCCCGTAGCGAGCAGATAGAGCACTCTTCCCGGCAGAAGGTGGTCTAGCACCAGCGTGCCGGTTGGCTTCTTGCTGACCAACAGTTCATCGCCAACTTGCATGCTTTGAAGTCTAGAGGTTAGCGGCCCATCTGGAACTTTGATACTAAAAAACTCCAAGTGAGGCTCATAGTTAGCGCTAACGATGCTGTAAGCACGCAACAAGGGAGTACCCTCAATCATCAGCCCTATCATGACAAAGTGCCCATTTTCAAAGCGCAACCCCTGCGAGCGAGTTGCAGTAAAACTGAATAAGGTGTCATTCCAGTGCCGGACACTCAGTATCTTCTCGACCGTTAAGTTACTCATCGTCCCACCAACGGTTAATTCTTCGGAGCCCAAGAACGCGGCGTCTTAAAATTTGTAGACTAAACGCTTGCACTATAATTGATAATGATTATCATTTGTATAGGCGTTTGCCTTGCAGGTAACCATTTGCCTAATGCATGTGATCCCCATCACAACCGGCAACCCTGCAGGGCAGCGCTCATCTACTGCTGGCCGCAGTGCGAGAAAAACGTACAGTAAAAATCACGGGCAGCGGCCACAGCGCGCTGACACCACAAGTCGCCACATCGCCAGCAGCCCTGCACTGAACGTCGTGTTTTCAGATTGCCTTGGGGCTCGCCCAGCACAAGACCGCCCCGCTCTGCACTCAAAATCAATGGACTTTAGACGCCGGGTGCAGAGCGGGTTATCGGATACTCAAAGAAATTGAATGACGGATCGACACCGTGACAGGTGACTATTTACAAAGCTGCCGTCGCAACGATGTAGTCTGCGCCAGCCTTAGCTAACCAGATCGCGACTGACAAAATAACAAGATAAACAACGATTGTTTTCATTTGGAGAACGCCTCAAAAGCCGCAATTATAGAGCGTCTTGACCACAGTCGACGCCCGCAGCGAGCGCCGGCCACAATAGCGCTCCGACCAGACCGGAAAACGGGACGCCAATAGATAAACCATGCCATTCCCAGTCGCCTGCAGCTGCGGTCGACCCATTTGATTCAGCTTGCAAGAGGCTTCACGCGCCGCCGCTAGCGGCCCACGTCTCGCAGACGAGTCGCTGCCTCCGCGTCGGAATTTGCGCTAATTGCAAACTCGCTCCAGCGATGCATTTGCTTGACGGTTTGATGGTCAGTGGCCGCCGTCTCTAAGCCCTGATTCTCTGCCCACCCCAAATTGGCATCTGCATGCCTGGCTTCATCTGCCCGAACCATACGCACCATGTCGGACAAACGAGCGCTTTCGGCTAGCCCGTAATAGTCGATAGCCAATTTTGGCGCCGGAGTATCCTCAACCGCACCCGATTCGATTAACTCGAGGTATGCCGTGTAACTGAGGACCGCCTCAGTCTCAAAATAGTGGATCATTTTATGGGCAATTTTGGGAGCCAAGACGTAGAGCACAAAATAGTAATTCCAAAATATAAGCTGCGCCGTGAGGATAAGGATCCGCTCAAACCAATTGGGTTTGGCCACCTCGATGAAGAACATCAAATGCATTCTCTCGTTTTCGGCTTCTGCGAGTAATTCTCGAATCAACGGACCATAGCCGGTTTTCATACTCCGCAGGCTTTTCAAGTGGATCCACATGCCAGCCACCATCCCCGGCACACCGGCGATGGTCTCGAGAACGACAGCCCGATGCCCATACCGTTGAGCGAAAAATGTATCCGCCAACAACCGGAAAAACATGGTCTGGCTTCGAGCAAAAAAATCCGAGATCGCATTCATACCTTTAGTCCGTCACGCCATCTGGCCTCCGAGGCCGTTTAGCAGTAGCTGGGCGAAGAAGGAACCTCGCCGGAAGAGTAAAGATAGCGAAGTTTCGTAACGAAACGTATTCTGCCTCACCACAACTCTGAGGGAGGCCGCCAGAATAAAAAAGTGAATAGACAGCGAGGCGCTTCCGATCAATTTGACTCAGAAGACCTATTTGAAAAAATGCTTGAAAGGAGTCGTTTCCAAGTGAATCCTGATCGGTGTTGCAAATGTATTTGCACTTTGAAATTGCGACGTCTAGAAAAGCTGACCAAAACTGCTCCAATGACCCCGTCACCGCTTAGACCAGTTAGGCGCTGAGAAGACTCTACCCAGGAGTTGTCTGAAACCAGATTGATGACGCCGCTTCTCATCTCGCCAACGCGTTTTACTAACAGGAGCCGGGAACTTACTCGATACAGCGCTCGCCGTATTCACATTCTCTCGAGTTTTCACGCTGCGGAACCGATTTGAGATGCCACCATCGCCAGCTATATTAATGCGAATGATTATCATTATATAATGAAGCGCACTCATTGATAACGCAACATCAGTGCGACAGCACCTTTGACTCAAAACTCTCGGGACCGCGATTTGGCCGCCAAAACCACACACAACCCTACCCGCTTATAATTGCTGATGTTGGCAACTAAGATGCAATCACCGTTACGGAGAATGAAAAAATATGACTTACATCACTCGATTAATGGACAGATTAGCGAATCCGTCATACGCGCTTTTTCGGATGGTTTTGGGGTTCCTGTTTATGTGGCATGGAACACAAAAGCTGTTCGATATTCCCGTAGATTTTCCATATGAGCTCAATGCCCTCAGCCAAGCGGCAGGCGTCATAGAGCTCATTGGAGGTGTCCTAGTGATCATTGGATGTATCACTCGTCCTGTGGCCTTCATTTGCAGCGGGACCATGGCGGTGGCTTACTGGATGGTTCACGGATCCAACAGCTTCTTCCCGATGGTTAATGGTGGCGAGCTGGCCGCCCTTTACTGCTTCGGTTTCCTATTGATTGCCGCAAACGGCTCAGGCATCTGGAGCGTTGACCAGTATGTTTTTAAAAACGATAGCGAAAACAATTCGTAAGCGATATGAGTGATCACTTCAAATCACGAGGGCTGGCTACAGCCGGCCAGACACGCCCAACCGCGAAAATTTTGCTCATCGCTTTTGTCGGCGCCTCGATAGCAGGAGCTTCACTGGGCTTACTAGCGGAGGCCTCGCAGCACGCGCTGATCATGGGGTCCTTTGGAGCTTCGATTTTTTTGGTTATGGCTGCCCCGGATCTGCCATTTGCTCAGCCCAGAAATGTGCTCGCTGGCCATTTTTTAGCCTCCGCTATCGGCCTTGGTTGTTTTCACCTTATCGGAGAAAGTGCGTTAGTAATGGGCTTCGCTCTGGGACTGACGACTGCCACGATGCTCTTTTTCAAAGTCGGGCATCCACCTGCGGGGGCCAATCCCGTAGCGATTTTTTTGACGGGTCCCGATTGGAGTTTTCTTTTCACACCAACGTTAGCCGGTGCCCTCTTAATCGTGACGCTGGGGGTCGTTTACAACAACTTGTGGCGTGGTCGCTCTTACCCTAAATACTGGTAGCGAAGCGCTATAAAATTACTTTTGCTCAATAAAGGAGGTGGTGTAAATGCGGTTGAATGCCTTTTTGATCCCGGGAGTTTCCGTGTTGCTCTGGTCTTCATCAATAGTGCTTGCAGAGAACCAAAGCAGCAACGTGTTGAGACTATCGGAAGCGGTGGAGACGGGACAAAATTATGAAGTCTTTGGCGATCCGATGCCGAATAAAGCGGCGGGGTTGAGCCTTACAACCCTTATTGAGTCGAAAAAAAATTACCTCGGAAAAGAAGTTCGTGTCTCCGCAAAAATTACTCAGGTTTGCCAAGCAAAGGGCTGTTTTTTCATTGCGATGGAGAACGATAAATGGGCGCGCATCACCTTTCATGACTACGCTTTTTTTATCCCGACCGATGCTGCGAACTCTGAAGTTCTCATTGAGGGCATCTTCTCGGAGACGCAATTGTCAAATGCTCAAGCGCAGCACTACAACAACGACCTTGAATCTGGCAGCAGCGCAGCGCCATTGGGCGCCTCACCAGAGTACTCGATCGTAGCGTCGTCTGTGCTGATCCGTAATCCGATTTAAAATCGGCCTCGCACCAGGAATTCAGCAATGGCATAGCTCAACGTTATCCAGGGAGCTCCCGATTCCCGGGAGCGAAACCTGTAAAAGACCTGAAAAAATGGGGCGCAAGTGCTTGCCTGTAGTTCTTAGTAAAATCGCAGCGCGAAACCTGCATCACTGTGCTGTAGATCCGAAGTTTGCATACCGCTTCGTCGTTGGACTGCATAATGTGTCGGTTGTCTGACTTACATCGGCGTTAAGGTCTGAGTGTTACGGGAATTATGAAAAAAAATCTTAAAATCGCTTCAATCTTTGCTCTGCTCGTTTTGTTATGGCTTGCCTCGGGCCTTTTCACAAGTTCTGAGGCCCCAACGCCCAATTTGCGGGATGCACTGCAGGCAGTTTCAGACTCATCTTTGCCTTCTGTCGTGGTTGAGACGATACGTTCCGAACCCAGAGACAAGAGCCGCATCTTGCGGGGTAAAACGGTTAGTAAACAGACTGCGAGCATTAGCACTGAAATTTCGGGCAGGGTGATTTCGCGACCAGTAGCAAGGGGAGCTCGCGTCGCAGAAGGACAACTACTCTGTGAGATTGCAACCGACGACAGAGCTGCTCTGGTCACCGAGGCGAGAGCAGCAGTCGCTCAGGCAGAGATCGAGTACAACGGTGCGTTAGTCCTCCGAGATGATAACTTGCTCGCAGAAGCTCAGGCTGCACAGCTCTCTACGCGGCTAGAAGCAGCAAAGGCCAAGCTGCTCCGTCGAGAACTGGATTTGAGTCGCACAAAAGTAAAGGCGCCGTTTGCTGGCGTGGTTGAGACGCAACCCATGGTGGTGGGTGATCTCGCTAGGGTGGGAGATGTTTGTGCGACATTGATTAATTTAAATCCGATCTTAATAGAGGTATCCGTCCCTGAACGGGATGTCGGTGCGCTACGGTTGGGTGAGGCGGTAAACGCGCGAACCAGCATCGGTGATTACCTTGAAGGCTCGATAACCTTTATTGGCAGCCAAGCTGACGACGTTACTCGCACCTACCCAATTGAAATAACAGTCCCCAATGCCGACTATCAAATTCGAGCTGGGCTCACGGCGGTGGTGGCTCTGACCGGAGAGGCCGTTAGCGCTCATCGTGTATCCCCCTCGCTATTTACCTTAAATGACGACGGGGAACTGGGTCTCAGAACGATCGACCAAGAGAATCGAGTTGAATTCTACCCCGTCGTAATTATCGAAGATTCTCCGGATGGAGCATGGGTAACAGGACTAACCGAAAATGCTCGCCTGATTACGATTGGTCACGAATTTGTAGCAGAAGGCCAGGCCGTGCAGGTACGAGCAGCCGCGGCTGAAGCATCAGGAGTCTCTAACTAATGATGGGCTTCATTGACGCAGCGATCAGTCGCTCGCGTACCACGCTGATGATGATGTCGATGGTGGTCTTGTGTGGGCTGCTGGCTCGTGCTGCGCTACCTATAGCCAACGATCCTCACATTGTGTTGCCCTACTTTTTAATTGGTGTCATACACGAGGGTATCTCTCCTGAGGATGGTGAGCGCCTACTGATTCAACCAGTTGAGGTCGAATTACGCAAAGTTGAGGGCATTAAGGAAATTTCAGCGGTAGCGACTGAAGGTTTTGTCTCGGTGGGCGTGGAATTCGAGCCTGAGGTTGACTTGAAAGTGGCTCTGCTCGATACCCGTGAAGCTGTGAATCGCGCTAAATCGGAAATGCCTACCACCGCAGAAGAGCCCTTTGTTGAACAGCTTAATGTTGACGATTTCCCATTGCTGCAGATTAACCTGTTATCCGAAGGTGCCAGTGAAAGACAGATGTATGAGGCAATCCTATCTCTCCGTGATGCCATTGAGACGGTACCCTCTGTCCTCAGTGCAGATATGCGAGGCTCCCGCGAGGAGGTCTTGGAGATTCTTATTGACCCCGAGGCACTTGAGGCATATCGGATTTCGAGTGAGGCGCTTGCTAACACCTTACGTCGAAATAATCGACTGATTCCCGCCGGTAGCCTCGAGACAGGTGGCGGCAGGTTCGCTGTAAAAGTGCCTTCAGTAGTTGAGACCGCCGCTGACATTATGGAGCTGCCCGTGCGGGTAAACGGCGACATAGTGGTGACCTTGGCAGATATCGCTGAAGTACGCCGGACCTTTAAGGACCGCACAAGCTATGCGCGATTCAATGGTCAAAAGGCAATGTATATTGAGGTAAAGAAGCGTCCCGATGCGAATGTCATTAAAACCTCTGATGCTGTGTTAGAAATTGTCGAGAAAATGTCACAGCAACTCCCCCCCAGCATACGGGTGCAACCGTCACTAATCACATCTGAATTCGCCGAGGTGCAGGTCACAGAACTGCAGGGCAATATTATGACGGCATTGGCGCTCGTCATGATCATAGTCGTGGCGGCAATGGGCTTTCGAAGTGGAGTGATCGTCGGACTCGGCATCCCGGTTTCTTTATTATTTTCAGTGATCATCATTTATTTACTCGGCTACACCTTCAACTTCATGGTGATGTTCGGCATGTTGCTAGGATTGGGCATGCTGATCGATGGTGCAATTGTGGTGACTGAGTACGCCGATCGCAGGATGAGTGAAGGGGCTGATCACAAGGCGGCCTACGCAGAGGCGGTAAAGCGAATGTTTTGGCCAGTAACCGCCTCTACAGCCACAACACTAGCTGCCTTTTTACCACTCATGTTTTGGCCAGGAATCCCTGGTCAATTTATGAGTTACTTACCTGTTACTGTCTTTACAGTCTTGAGTGGCTCGCTGTTGTACGCACTGTTATTCGGTCCCGTGTTGGGCACGATGTTTGGTCAACCTACGGTTCATGCAACTGCGCTTGCAGAGACAGTTGATCAGTTGGAGCACGGCGATCCCACCCGCTTAGGTGGTTTTACCGGTGCGTATGCGCGTGCCATGACGGGTGTTTGTGCGCGGCCTCTGGCAACACTGGGCGTTATCACCCTTTTATTGATCAGTATTTTTTGGGCATATGGTCAATATGGGAAGGGCACCATCTTCTTCAATGACACTGACCCACAGTTTCTTACTGTTTCCGTGAGCGGGCGCGGGAATTTCTCCGCCCCCGAAGTTGATAAGCTGGTAAGGAGCGTTGAGCAGCGCGTATTCGGCGTTCCTGGCATCCGGTCCATGAATACCCAAACATTGCTGCCCGGCTCTAGTGGCGGAGGACCTGACGCTGTAGCTGACATAATTGGGGTAATCTTTATTGAGCTGACGCCCGAGTCTGATCGCAGCCAATCAGGTTTCGATGTCATTCGCATTATCCGTGAGCGGACTCTGGATCTGCCCGGTTTACGAGTCGAAGTCCAACCAGTAGAGCAAGGGCCGAGCATTGGAAAGCCCATCCAAATTGAGCTTCGATCGAGATATCGAGAACTGCTAAAGCCTGCGATGGTTAAAATCAGAGATTATCTAGATACCTTGCCTGAACTTATCGATATTGACGATACTCAAGCCCTACCCTCCATTGAATGGCGAATGGAGGTAGACCGCGCTCAAGCGGCGATATATGGGGCAGATGTCACGACCTCAGGCGTTGCATTACAACTTGTTACCAGTGGCGTGAAAGTAGCTGAATATCGGCCATCTGGTGCCGATGATGCGGTGGACATCCGGGCTCGATATCCGCGCGAATACCGCGGCATAAAGGCGATGGAGTCGATTAAAGTTAGTACAGATAAGGGCTTGGTCCCATTGAGTAATTTCGTCTCGGTAGAGCCTGCCCAGGGCGTGGATACGTTGCGCAGAATCAACGGCTCTCCTACAGAGCGCATCAGAGCGCAAGTGTTAGAGGGCGTGATACCCGATAACGTCGTTGCTCATTTGAAGGTCTGGCTGGGTGAGCAAGATTTTGATCCGCGCATTGACATACAGTTTAGAGGCGCCAATGAGGAGCAAGCGGAGAGCATCGCTTTTGTGTCAGTCGCATTCTTGCTATCACTGCTGCTCATGTTTGTGTTGTTGGTGACTCAATTCAATAGTTTTTATCAAAGTCTGCTGATTTTATTAGCGGTCATTATGTCAACTGCCGGTGTGCTCGTCGGGCTATTGCTCACCGACAGTGCTTTTAGT
>MDTG01092534.1_pt1 | contig 10018 bp, 18 predicted proteins | sample 811421 | NCBI WGS metagenome assembly MDTG01 (sample SAMN05326645, study PRJNA326480) | marine metagenome | isolation source: seawater | place: Pacific Ocean: South East | collected 2011 | reverse complement strand
TGCTACCCAGCAAAAGTATCTCAAGAGGTTAACTAACAAGTAAACCTCAAACCACAAACCACAAACCATAAGAAACCATGAGTGATTTTATCACATTCCCGACAATCAACCTTAACGGCAACGATAAGGACAAACTACAAGGTCAATATCAAGAGGCACTCGACAAGATCAGAGAATCGAGGGAGTCAATCGGCAAGATTGATCTGCACGGGCGTGATTATCCTAACCGTGATGATTACCCAAAAGCCCATGACGAATTCATTGCACATCTTGTTGCCCCCGTGCAGGAGGCTGAAAGCTACCTTGAATCAATTGTTATCAACATTAGCCAGCAGTAATCATGACCATAACCTTGAAGATTAAAATTGATCCTGTCGCATATGCCGAGGATCACGGGAACATCGATACTGATGGACTGCGTAGAACACGACAGGAAATCCACGATGAAATCCGTGACACCGCTACTCAAGATGCGTTGCAACTTGTGTGCGAAACATTCCGCGACAGGTGGATTGATTGCGAACACCACTTCGCTTAACCCGCAACCCATTAAGTTAATGAAAACAAATCAAGAATTAAACGCATTGCGCCATCGTGCCAGGACTATCAGCAAAAGGACTACCCAAGCAGTCTATGTCCTGACCCTTGTTACCTGCACCATGATTGCAGTTGCATTCTACATGATTCATCCATTCCCTCTGCTAGTGGCATCGATCACGGCAATAGCCGGATTAGTGCTGGCGTATAGGGGTGAGCGATTTGAGAATGAATACCGTCGTGCTGTCTATAGCCGACACGATACCCCGATAAAAAATAAAAAGAACTTGAACCGAAATTAAAAAGGAATTACATAATCACCAACGCCGAGAGGCTAACTAAAAACTAAATCCAAAACAAAAAAAGAAAATGGCTGACGAAATAGAAACCACTGACAAAACATTTGCCCTTCAAGAGGATGGCACATGGCACGGCAAACACATAGTCCCTGCTGGCAATGTGATCCATCCTCGACCCGTCGATGAGGATCACGCACACATCCTGTTCCAACCGGAAATAGTATCACCATTCATGCAGAATGCTGATGGCAGTTTTTCACCTGTTGAGAACACCAAGATCATCACAAGAATGATCGACGGCAAGCGCATCCCGTTGGGAGTGGCATCAGATCGATATCACTCAGTCGGGAATGATGCTGTTATCATGGCGTTAACTGGGGCATTGGAACGGGAGGGTCTTCCTTATACCATCCGCACAATGGGAACTTTGAAAGGGTGCAAACTGTTCTACGCTTCACTTACCGTAGATAATGAAGAGGAACGATTGATTAATGGTGATCGATTCAGGATGTACCTCAATGTCGTATCATCCCATGACGGTAGTATCACTGTCACCATTTACGATTCAAACATGAGGATCGTTTGTGCTAATACATTCCGTGCCTCCCAAAAGAGTGGGATTGCTGGTGATGTGAAGGTCAAGGTAAGGCATACCCGTAATGCCTCCCTTGCACTTGATGGCGCATCATCTGCAATTGCTTCCATGTTTGCTGGCAGGGACATCTTTGTCACCCTGCTCAACAGGCTTGCATCTGTTGGGTGTGACCGTGATAAGGCAGAGCAATTGGTCACGGCATGGCAATCGGTTGATATGTCAGTCCATGACCTCATGTCCACCCGTGCATTTAATACCACATTGGGCATTGCTGACCTGTTCCAGACAGGTAAGGGCAATCGTGGGGAAAACCTTTACGACCTGTTTAACGGGGTGACCGAATACTACACCAGCGGGACAGGGACAGGTAAGGATGACGGCACTGATGGTAAAGCATGGAAGAAACTGTTCTCTTCTGAATTCGGAACAGGTGCTGACAAGAAGGCAACCTTCCTTGACTACCTCATTAATATCCTTGATGACAATACCTTGGAGGAGGAAGCGAAGAAGGGTGAGTTGATCCTGGCTGACAAGAAGGAAGACTTGGTTGAGAAAAACCTTATATAAACAAACCGGAAACCTGCACCATGCTCCATGTGACATGGTGCAGGTTTCTTATCTTACGGTCACAATGATAACCAAGACTGAATACGAATTACTTTTGCGCTACCAAGACAGTACCGAACTGGTCGTCGATGTAAGAAAAGATACCATTGATGCCAATGGGGAAACAGTCGAGACTGAGTATGTCGAGGGTTTTTTCTTTGACTTCCGGTCACTCGAAAAAAACTATGCAGACGCACTCGATACCTGCAATGAGCTACGGGAGCAATACCAAATCGATTATGAATCCGACGAGGTTTTTGATGAGGCAGAAAAATTAATCTTAATTAAACAAAACAAAACAAAACAAAACGATGACTGAGATAGATAACGATACCGATACCGATAACTTTTTCTGCGCTGATTGTGGTAATCCGGTAAAGGAATCCGATATAATAGGTGATGGGACTAGTCGTGCACTATGTTGCGTTCCCGATTACTACAACGACCAAGCAGTCGATTACTTTAATAGCGTCTTTAACAATTCGGATAAATAAGATTATGCCAAAACAAAACAAAATTTCAGCCTATGATATCTTGAATTGGCATGGCTCAGACCATGACATTGATGAACTAGCCGAAGTGATGGCGGATATAATCAACGGGGATTATTCTATAGAATTAGCCAAGGAAGATATTGGAGACTACCAAGATTAAGTGAATCAAAACAAAACAAAACAAAATCCAAAACAAAACAAAGCGATGAAAATAGATAAAGCACTCCTCGACAAAGCGAGGACACATATTGACAAGGCACTTGCTGAAGTTGGCAAGGAGCTAGGCGTAAACATCAAGACAGGTAATTGCAGATACTCAAGCAGTACATTCACCTTCAAGCTGGAAGGATGCTTAATAGGTGATGACGGCAATGCCGTTACCAAGGAAGCGGAATCGTTCACGATGCTGGCATCATCCTACGGATTGAAACCGGAAGACCTCCACAAAGAATTCAAAAATGGTGGAGAAACCTTTCAGATTGTCGGTCTGAAGTATAGGGCAAGGAAGTTCCCGATACAGGCTAAGAGGCTATCTGATGGGGTAGTCTATAAATTCCCTGCCGATACTGTCCGCTTTGCCATGATGCGTGATGGTCAGGAAGCTCCCGCCTAAGCGTAGTGGTTTCCGCTAGGCAACCTGCACCATGTGGCATGGCAACGTGTCACATGGTGCAAAACACCTAATTTAAAGCCCTCTATACTTGCGTAGATGAAACCAGCACGGGTATCTGCCTTGGCTATGCCAGTATACAGAGGCTAAAAAAGCACATAAAACGATGACAACGCACACAATTGAATTCAGTTTGCGACCCGTGATAATACAAGTCAAGACTGAGGACGGGAACACTGAAGTTGCTGAAGATAAAGTAATCAGTTACCTGCAAGCAAACCTTGACCTGCTCCGTGATCACGGAGACTTGGCAGACTTCCGCATTCTGCATGATGAGGAAACAAAAGACCTTGAGAATGCCGGAGGCATTATCATCAAGGAATTCACTAACAAGTAAGCGCATGACTTTAGCACACTTACAATTGAAGGACGGATTAGGTAACAAAGCTACCTTGGTCTGCCGTTTAAACGAAGAAGGATATCTGAACTACATCCACTACGGTGGGTGGGCAAGCAGTGGTACACCACACGCATTGTCGAACCTGCAATGTGACCTGCCCATGGGCAAGAAGCACCCCGACCAAACCAAGGAGGACTTTGCCAGTTGGCTAATTGAGATTATTGCCAGGCAAAGTGTCTATGCTGTGGTCGGCAAGGTGGACAAGGTAACCTTCAACTAAAGCCGGCCCTGGGTAGAAATAAAAATTATGAACAGACCTAACGTAAAAATAGAGAGGGTGACCTTATGGCTCGCCACCCCGACATATGGTGACCCCGACAATGGGGTAACGGCAATGGATACCCTTGTCCCATTCCTGTCAGGGATTGACTGTGACCTCGCGTTACTTGATCACAACACGGAGGAATTAAAACTAAATGAAAACAAATCAAACGAATAGTTTTTGGACAGCATCGAACCAGGATGTCTTCGGTGGATACGGGATATTCGCAACAGGCAGGACAAAGCAGGAGGCAGGACAGGCACTGTGGAAATTATACAAACACGTTTCCCCGTTACACAATGACAACGGGGAACAGACCTTCAAGACACTGGACGATTTCGAGGACTGGTGGGGCGTATATTACCGGAGATGCATAGTAGGTGAAGCATACTTTGGGGACAATGATGCCGACACAAAGTGTAAAGCGTATAGCGAAATAAGAACAAGGACACAACCATAATGGCGACTGAAGAAGTAACGACATCAAAGGCACTGGCGACAGCATTCGACCTAGTCCAAGACAGGTATAACCTCATCAGTCAACGGGATCAGTTTGAACGTGACCCCGTTGAAGAACGGATGTTGCTGATCACCGGATCAATCCTATGCAAACTATTATCAGATGAAAACAAAAACGATACAACCAACACAAGTAAACAAAACTAAAATGACAGACGAAGAAAGATACATTTATCTGCACCTTGATGGTGGACAAATACAGGTAAAGCTAGAAGACGAAGGAGTGGTCGTAGATGCCGTTGGTGACGGTGGAGAACTTATCGGTTCAACATGGAAGCTATACAATGATATGGGGGTTGAAGTTAAAGCAATTAAAGAACCAGTATGACAGAGGCTATTATGAGAGATAAAACAAAACCAGATATAGTGCTAGAGAAGATCACAATGTGGACTTCTATACTTACCCCTAACGACGATGATCCCTTCCCAACCTGCTTGGATGAACTCATGGAGGCAATACAGGATGCAGACCTTGAAACTAAGATACTCTATTATTGCACGGAGCATTTAGAGTTAAGAGATAAGCCGGAGAAAGACGAAGACAAAGAACCAGTATGACAGAGGCTATTATGAGAGATAAAACAGAAGAGTTTTTAACGAAGCTAGAAGACCTACTCACGGAGTATGGTGGAACAAATTGGGAGTATAAATTTGAAACAGAAGAAGAGGGGTTGCTCTTTAGTATGCTGTGGATCGGCGAAGAAGAACACAAATAACTTGAACCCTAGTTAATAATTCATAAACTAATAACAATGCATATAATCCAAGAGATAATGCCGAATGACTTACCGATAATCGTTATCGGTGAGCTTGACGATAATGGCGACATAGCCAGGGACTCAATGCGGGTTCACCCGATTATCGAATGCCCCAATGACGGGACACAAATTGTGCTGGAAGCGTTGCCCGTTGAGGCAGCCGACCTGTCACCCCGACTTGAGAAATTAACCAACAACACTGAAACCGAATCAGACCATGAAACTAGTCAGGAAGAACACAAAAGATAATATCATTAAAGCAGTGACGGAAGTATCCGGTTACGACGAAAAAGAACTAAAAGAATCAAAGCAACATAGCGTTACCTCTTGGGTTCACTTAGGTATCTATGTTGCCAATGAAGCAGGTCTTACCATTGAGGACGCTGCCGGATTGTTTGGTCGTCACTTCGCAACAGGACATGCATCCATTCAGAAGGTGAAAAAGAAGTTCCCCGAAGTGGAGGATGAGATCAAAGAGATCGTAGCCACTAAGATGAAACTCGACATTGCATCATGATCCATGAAACGTGAACCATTAACAGACTACCGTGTATACGTCACCTTGGATAAAGGCAAGGTGGATGTCGAGGCGCATGACCTGCGACCTGTTGAAAAAGAAAAGCCGATTGAAAAAGAAACCAAAGAGCCGGATGCAGTTCTGCGGATAAAGAAAACAAAATAAACTAAAACAAAACGAAGTGTGGATACTACCAAAGAACCTGCCGGAAGGACTCTCCGATACCTTTCATTATGCAGTGGATACGAAGGAATCGGAATTGGACTTAAAGGAATTCTGCCAAGTCTGCGAACAATCGCTTATGTGGAGAGGGAAAGTTTTTGTTGCGCGAACTTGGTCGGCAAGATTGAGGCGGGAGACTTGGATGAAGCACCTATCCATACGGACATTAAGACATTCCCATACCGAAAATTTCGAGGACATGTGGATATCCTATCTGGAGGGTTTCCCTGCCAACCATTTAGCGCAGCCGGAAAGCGGGGATCAACAGAAGACCCCCGACACCTGTTCCCCCACATCTTCAAAGGAATCAAGGAGTGCCGACCAGCAGTTGTCTTTCTCGAAAATGTTGAAGGGATCATCTCCTGCAAAACAGGAGATGGGGAATCAGTTCTCAAACATGTGCTTGGACAACTGGAATCAGTGGGTTACAGGGCAACGGCAGGAATATTCTCAGCGAGTGAAGTGGGTGCGCCACATCAAAGGAAACGAGTCTTCATCCTCGCAGTCGCAAAAGGTGGGTGCGTGGGCAACCCCGAACACGATGGACTACCTGCCGCAAAGGTCAGAGGAGGCACTGAGGAAACAGGCGAGAACATCTCGCAAGGGCAGGACGAAGCCAGCAAATCTGCGGGAACAAGTAAACCCAAACGCGATGGAGATTTACAAAGAGGAGAATCAGAAGCCCTGGCCAACACCGACCTCACGGGATTGGAAGGACGGGAGTCGTGTCCCTCCAAGCAGGAGCGGGGCAAAGGCTTACGATCAGACGTTACCCCAACGCATAGCGGCGATGAACCAGCAGAAGTCCTGGCCCACCCCGACAGTGGCAGAGGCAGAGAAGATTTCAAACAAACCGAACTACGGGCAGTTAGCATTATCAAATCATCCCGAAGTGCATGGTTGCGGGGTGGACAGGGAGAAACTCCACAAGGATCGGAAGGGTTTAGCCAAAGGTTTCCCGCCCGACCAGGAAAAGAACAATACGAGTGGGAACACCCACGAACAGTTAGCCGCAGATTGGGTGGATCAACTCATGGGACTTCCTGTCGGATGGACGCAATTGCCAATCGAGTGGATCGATTACGCCTAGCGGGGAATGGTGTATGCCCACCCCAAGCAGAACGTGCCTTCGTAGTTTTATTTAATCGACTGTTTCCCCAAGATGAGCAGGAATAGACCGTTGGCTTATCTGCATAGAGTCAAAGAAAAGTGGGTGGTAACCTGTGTGGTTAACATAGAGAACATGATTGAAGCAGATACAAGGCAGGAAGCAGTAGAAATAGGGTCAGGCATAGGGTGGGATGTCAGACGCTTTACACCTTGGGACGACCCCCCTACCAAATAACTTATGGGAATCGAAATATTATTATCCGTGATTGTCTTCCCGCTATTCCACATAGTATTGCTAATAGCGTTTGAGATTTACTGGAGAGTTAATCGTCAGAGAGATAAACGCGACCATTAGGGGCAAGCTCAAACAGAGTGCGCTCAAAAGGTATGAAGCGTTCTTGAACATCCTTGTCAGATGCTTGATCCAAGACTGCTCTTACTGATGGCGGGACTTCCTTTACTAGCACGGCATTCTCAGTTGCAAGGACTTCTATCTGCTCCTTGGTATAGAACCTGTTTGTAGATGATGCCATGTCTTCTGCCGACACCCCAAGCTCACGCAGTGGAGTATATACCCTTTTTAATGTCTCCCCGATACGCCTTTGTGTTTCAACCTGACTCACGGCAACCTCTTTTACCTGATCAAGTGTCATCAGTTTACCTGTCATCAACCTGCGGATATCCGCAGAAAGGAGATCGGAATCCAAACCAAGGTCGCGCATGATGCGATACTTAACTTGGGCTGGATCGATCTTGTATGGTTTGAATGGTATAAATTCAGTGGCAATTAACCCGTAAGGAGTTTCAATGAAGGCATCTCTCGACGCTTGCTCAGATGCCCATAGTTTACTTAGACGATCTAATGTGGGTGGTGCGTAGGCTTTACTTACTACATGCATCCCCGCTTTCCACATCTTGTCGTAAGCACTATCAGTGTTCTTCCAGAGAGGACGACCATCCGCATCCGTGTTGTTCTTAGCTTGCATGAGCGATGTCATGGCTATCTGACCGTCGAGGAAGGGGACGTTCAATAACGTGTCGAGGAAAGATGCGACAGCTTCACCCTCGTCACCCCGTCTAAGATGCTCCCATGCGCGAGGAATTGTATCTGCATACATCGCAAACGGATTCACATAGGTCAGGTCGAGGGAGTGTAGCTCCCCTTTCAACTTGAAGAAATAGAACGTATGACTTCGCAAGAAGCTAGGCGCACCCAATCTAATAACATCTTCCTGCTCTTGAGTTAGATCATCATCTTCTGCGTCACCACCGAAAGCGTTTATAACACTGACCACTAACTTCTCTCCCAAAGACTTACCTAACATAGATAGTCCCGCTACCATAGCAGTCATGCTCGAAAGTCTCTTAGTCCCCCTCCACACAAGAACAGAGTTCCCGCTTTTCATCTCCTCGATACCCAACTTGTAGGTATTGATCATGATCCTTGGAACCTCCAGCTTGAACCTAAAGTAAGGAGAGAACAAGACACCGAAAGCAGAATCCTGCATACCCGAAACAATCGGAGGTGCTTGGCTATATGACTGTGCAGTCATCTTCACCTTACGGGCAGCTTCTTCCTCAAGAGCGGTATCACTCATATCGGTAATCCGGTCATCTTCTTTCGCAGCTTCCTTTGCCTTCCTCATGGTGGCAAGCTCAGTCTCGAAATAAGCGATCTTGTAGAATGAATCCACGACCTCAGAGAGGTTGCGGAGTTTATCCATTGAAGCGTTCCATGCTTTACCAAGAGGCTTCTTACCTTTTTCGTCGATTAGTTTAAGAATCTTTTCTCTACCCGACTTAGTTGCTGTATCAATATCTGTTAGTCCTGCTGCTTTAGCGGCATCATCCAACAACTTGTTCATGTCGTTGAGGATGTCTTCGTCACCTACCCTGCCCTCTTGAAGAGCCTTCAATGTGGAAGATGTTATTTCATTATCCAGCACACCCAAACGAACTAGTCGAGATGAGTATTCGTCAACCTTGTCAGGTCGGGACAGCTTGCGATTTATCTCTTCCCATATCGCCCCCTGCCTAGCAGAATCTTTCTGCATGGGGTTATACTTGAACATTTTTCCAAGTGGCATGACTCCCTGGGCGGGGCCGAAGAACAAGACGTTTGAGACAATGTTCCTAATGTAGAATGGGACACTACCTAAAGTCTTAGCTCCCAACGCTAACCCAGTTAGTTTCCGTAGGGGAGCGTCTAACGCACCAGCAATCCGGTCTTGTTCAGACTTCTTATCGGCAACACTAAATGTTTCCTTTATCCCCTCAACTAGTTCAACTGGGGCATACAATGGGCCTCTATCAACACCCCCGTCATCGATGAAAGAACGGGTTGGATCATACGCCCGTATCCCCGATTCCCTCGTTCCTTTTTTAGGCTTATTAACTAGCTGCCATGTCTTAACCTCCTCCCACAAATCTGGATCGGTCTTTTTGACTTGCTTCAATTCCGCTTGAGTCATGAACCACCAGTTGTCCATTGAACCCGTCCTGCCAATTTGCACCATGTTATTGAGCATGGCAGTATCAGCCGCAAGTGTGCCTACGTTCATAAACGACCTCATAAGATTGAAGTCGCCAGTATCCCCATCATACTCACCCAGTAGTTTCAGCATAAACTTGGGCAGGTTCTTTTTATTCTTGAGAATATCTATTGTCCTACCCGCAACTTCTGAAGTTGGGGCATCCCAAAAACCCTTGCGGTAGGACTCTAGAAAGTCGGCAATCAAAGTATCTCCTAAGTCTTTTCCTTGCTTATGCAAAGCGGTAGCTCTTTTGGCAACTTTCTCCGAAGCCTCAATCATTGCTTGCTGCATCTTGCCAGTGAAGCTCAACTTATTCCAAGGCTCGTCGCGGCTATTCCTAAACTGCGCTTCATACTTATCAAAAATATTAGCAGCCTCATCTTTCTTTAGCTGCTCGATATACTGAGCCTTGACCTCTTCACGAAGCTCGCTGTGTTCGTCCTTAGTCAGAACATCATCGATCCAGTTCTCATCTGAGAAAATCTTATATGAGCG
>MDTG01089390.1_pt1 | contig 10018 bp, 10 predicted proteins | sample 811421 | NCBI WGS metagenome assembly MDTG01 (sample SAMN05326645, study PRJNA326480) | marine metagenome | isolation source: seawater | place: Pacific Ocean: South East | collected 2011 | reverse complement strand
TGCGGAGGTGAGATGGTCATCATGTAACATTTTTTCAACACAGGACCATGCAGCTGCTGCTGTTGCCGCTAGGGGCATTCCTGTTTTTGCTTGGAAAGGTGAAACAGAAGAAGAGTACGAATGGTGTCTGGATCAAACAATAAATAAGGATGGTAAGCCTTGGCAAGCGAATTTGATTCTTGATGATGGTGGTGATCTCACTGCAAAAATTCATAAAGAATATCCAGATATGCTTGAATTTATTCATGGCATATCAGAGGAAACAACTACCGGTGTTAAGCGGCTTAATGAAATGTTAGCTAAGGGTGAGCTGAAAGTGCCAGCAATAAATGTAAATGATTCAATAACAAAATCAAAAAACGATAATAAGTATGGATGCAGGCATGGTTTAGATGACGCTATTAAACGTGGGACAGATATGCTTTTATCAGGAAAAAAAGCATTAGTTATTGGTTACGGAGATGTGGGAAAGGGATCTGCTGATTCTTTATTGCAACAAAAGATGATTGTAGATGTTACTGAGATTGATCCTATTTGCGCCATGCAAGCATGTTTTGACGGATTTTCAGTTGTATCAGCATATAAAGATGGAAACGTTACCTTGGATGGCACAAATTTAGATAAAAATTTATTAAAAAAATATGACCTTATAGTTACCTCAACAGGCAACATCAATGTTTTGGATAAATACATGTTAGATGCCTTGAAATCTGGGTGTGTTGTTTGCAATATTGGGCATTTTGATAATGAAATAGATGTTGAACACCTTAAAAAATTTGATTGGTATGAAGTTAAACCAGGTGTACATAAAATAATAAGGTCAAGAGATAACTATTTGTTACTTCTTGGGGAAGGCCGTCTTGTAAATTTAGCTCTTGCGACAGGACATCCAAGCAGAGTAATGGATGGTTCTTTCTGTAATCAAGTTCTAGCTCAGATTCTGTTGTTCAAAGATAGTTATGCCAACAAAAAAGTAAATGAAAAAAAGCCTTATATAAAAGTCCTTCCAAAGATTCTTGATGAAGAAGTTGCTTTGTTGATGGTTAAGGGCTTTGGTGGAACGATAACAAAACTTTCTAAAGATCAAGAAAAGTATATTTCTGTGAGCAGGAGCGGACCTTTCAAGGATGATTCTTATACATATTAGTCTTAAAATATGTCAATGGCTGAGTGGCAGAGTGGTTATGCAGCGGACTGCAACTCCGTTAACATCGGTTCGATTCCGTTCTCAGCCTCCATTAGCTATACTGAAGAGCAAGTAAAAATGTAATCTCTGCTTAAAATGAAAAGCCATATTCAAAATTTAGAAGCTGAATCAATTCACATAATTCGGGAGGCTTATTCTGAAGCAAAGAAACCTGTAATGCTATATTCACTTGGAAAAGATAGTTCAGTAATGCTTCATATTGCAAAAAAAGCATTTTTTCCGGGAAGTCTACCATTTCCATTGCTGCATGTAGATACATTGTGGAAATTTAAAGAAATGTATAAGTTTAGAGATGACATATTGAAAAATGAAGATATCGAACTGCATGTCTTTACCAATCCAGAAGGGATCAAGAATAATATAAATCCTTTAGATAATGGTTCTGAAATTCATACCGACATTATGAAAACCCAAGCTCTAAAGATGGCCTTAGATAAATTTGGATTTGATGTTGCTTATGGTGGAGCCAGAAGAGATGAAGAGAAGAGCCGCGCCAAGGAGAGAATATTCTCATTTAGATCCAGGGAGCATCGTTGGGATCCAAAAAATCAAAGACCTGAGCTTTGGAATATTTTTAATTGCAGAAAGCAAGATTCTGAATCAATAAGGGTATTTCCTCTTTCAAACTGGACAGAATTGGATATTTGGCAGTATATATATCAAGAAAACATAGAAATAGTACCTCTCTATTTCTCTTCAGTAAGAAAGGTAATTGAGAGAGAAGGAATGCTCATAGATGTAAATGATAGAAGGCTTAGACTTCTTAAAGGGGAAAAAATTCATGAGAAGAGGGTAAGATTTAGAACTTTGGGATGTTACCCTCTCACCGGTGCAATTGAATCAGAAGCAGAGAGTCTCGAAGAAATTATTCTAGAAATTTTGAAATCAACAGTAAGTGAGAGACAAGGTAGAGCCATAGATAGGGACTCTAATGCATCTATGGAGCAAAAAAAACAAGAGGGATATTTTTAATGACTACCATCAAAGAAGTTAAAGATTTTATTGAAAAGCAAAATTCATTAGATACTTTAAAATTTATTACATGTGGCAGTGTTGATGATGGTAAAAGCACCTTGCTTGGAAGATTGCTTTATGAGGCACAATTAATTTTTGATGATCAAATTGATTCGTTAGTAAAAGATTCAAAAAAAGTTGGAACACAAGGTGGAGATATTGATTTTGCTCTTCTTGTAGATGGGCTCGCCGCAGAAAGAGAGCAGGGTATCACAATTGATGTGGCATATAGATTTTTTACCACTGAAAATAGAAAATTTATTGTTGCGGACTCTCCTGGACATGAACAATATACAAGAAATATGGTTACAGCTGCATCAAATGCTGATTTAGCAATTATCCTGATTGATGCAAGAAAAGGAGTTCTTGAGCAAACCAAGAGACATTCATTCATAGCAAATATGGTTGGCATAAAAAATATTATTGTTGCTGTAAATAAAATGGATCTGGTTGATTTTTCAGAAGATATTTTTAAAGCAATTAAAAAGGACTATCAGATAAATATTGCTGCAAAATTAAATTTTGATTCAATTCTGTTTATTCCAATCTCTGCTCTCAAAGGAGATAATATAATGGAACCATCTTCGAACATTTCTTGGTACGATGGCGATGCAATTATGTCACTATTAGAAACTGAAAAAATAGAAGTCTCGGAAACAGATGAGTTTGCAATGCCAGTTCAAAATGTTATTAGGCCAGACCTTGACTTTAGAGGATTCTCAGGACGAGTTGCTTCAGGTAAAATTACAATTGATGAATCTGTAGTTGTTGGCTCCTCAAATCAGTCTGCAAGAGTAAAACAAATATATATCGGGGATGAAAGGCAAAAGGAGTGCACTAAAGGTGATTCAGTCACTATAACGCTTGACAAAGAAATCGACATATCTCGTGGGGATATTTTGTCTACCCCAAACAATAATATAGAGGACTCTAATCTAGTTAATTCAAATCTTATATGGTTTGATCAATATGAGGGCTATCTAAATAGATTTTACTATTTAAAAATTGGAACCAGAATTATTAATGCAAAAATTATTAAACTAAAACATAAAATTGATATTAATACTTATGCAAATGCTTCAGCAAACAAGCTTTCTATGAATGACATTGTGGAGTGCGAAATAAGCATTGATGAGAGAATTGAAATAACTCCTTACTCCGTAAATAGAACCATGGGATCCTTTATCCTAATTGATAAACAAACTAATTTAACAGTTGGTGCTGGTGTAATTAATCATACCCTTAGAAGGTCTAAGAATGTTGTTTGGGAATCAACAGACATTACACTCAGGGAAAGAAGAAATATCACTGGACATACATCAAAGGTAATCTGGTTCACGGGTTTAAGTGGTTCAGGTAAATCAACAGTTGCAAATATGCTTGAGAAAGAGCTGCATAAAAAAAATATTCTGACTTATATATTGGATGGTGACAACTTACGACATGGCATAAATAGTGATCTAGGATTTACAAATAGTGAAAGGATAGAAAACATAAGAAGAGCTGGGCACATTTCAAAAATACTGTTTGATTCTGGCGTATTTGTTTTAGCCTCATTTATCTCGCCGTTTAGAGCTGATAGAGACAATATTAGAAAACAATTTGACCTAGAAGATTTTGTAGAAGTATATGTTAAGTGTGATCTTGAAACTCTCAAAAGCAGAGATACAAAAGGCCTTTATGAAAAATCGAAAAAAGGAGAAATTCCAAACCTAACTGGATTAGGTAGTTCTTATGAAGAGCCAGATGCTCCAGAAATTATTATTGATACAGTAGTTGAACAACCTGCAGAATCTGTAAGCAAAGTTTTAGAATACTTAAATAAGAAAGAATGGCTTTAGAATCAAATAATAGAAGTTTAGTAAAAGCTGTATCTTGGAGATTAATAGCTTCAATTACAACAACTGTTATTGCCTTTTCATTTGGCCTTCCTGCAAAGGCAATTGGACTAGTTTTTTTTGCAGATTTAATAATTAAATTTGTTCTTTATTACTTCCATGAGCGTCTTTGGACAAGAATAAAATTTGGTATTAAAAAAGATTGATAGAATTTACCCTAACGAAAAGCTTATGGTATTTAATCTTGTTTTATTATAATAAACATTGATGGATAAACCCACTATTGCTTTTATTCTAGGCAGTCCAAGATCTGGAACAACACTTGTTCAGCAGCTTATAGCTACAAGCAATGAAGTGCACACAATAGGTGAGACTCACCTAATACATAAAGCAAGGTATTTAAAAAGTAAAAATTATTTTAAAAGAATTTTTTCAGTTTTATTGATAAATTTTACTTATTTTAAGCTAGGTTTCCGAGAATTTTTCTTAACAACAAATCAAAAAAATTTTTATGCAAGGCTAAATACCAATTTTGTAAAGCAGCTAAAATTAAGAAATAAAAGATTATTTTTAGAGAAAACCCCAAGACACCTTTATTACTTCAATGAAATAAATAAAAATCTACCTAGCAGTAAATTTATTTTTATTTTGCGCAATCCAATTGATAATGCAAAATCGCTCCTATCTTCTTCAAATAAATGGAATGACTTCTTACGTGACAACGAAATTGAGCATGCACAATCTAGATGGCTTTATGATCTTAATCTAATTCTAAAATACAAGAATTATAAAAATACTATTGTGTTATATTACGACAAACTTACTCATCAAAAATATTATCAAGACGAAATAAATAAAATAGAAAACTTTCTAAATATCAAAATAAATATACAAGAATTATCATCATCCTCAAATAAAATAATAAAGAAAAATGAGAGCTGGAAAAAAAATAATTTTTCAAACACTATTTTATTCAAAAATAATTTAAAAAATTATCAATTAATGGAAGCTTTAATTAAAGAGCTCAGCAAGATTGATGAATCGTAATATTCCTGAACGCAGACTAAAAATTGGAATCCGAAAACAAAAGATTATCAATAGTTACATTTCTGAGACTATAAGTATCCTTAATCAAAAGTACAGTATTTATGAAATATCATTCAAAAATATATCAATATTCTTTAAGATCTTTTTTAGGAGATATGATTTCTTTATAGATAATTGGAGTGAAAATCTTCTTGTTGATAAAAAAGGAAAAATAAAGCTTTCTAGGATAATTGTATACATTTGCTACAAAGCTTTTCTAAAATTTATATCAAATAAGGTAATTTACATTAAGCACAATATTTACCCTCATAGTACAGCAGATGAAGATATAACTAAGGTAAGGTATGTAATAGATAAATTAGAATTCCTTAATGATTTAATTGTTACTCACTCGGACAGAGCCCCCTATAAAAAATATAACTTTATCCCACACCCTTTATACAAATTCAAAAATAAAATTTTTGAGAATGAATTAAAGCAAAAAAACTACTTCGTTATTTTTGGAAGGATTTTAAGGTATAAAAATATTGATAAATATATAAAATCTTGTCCAGATAATGTTTATATTATTATTGCAGGAGAATCTAACGATCAAAACTATCTTGATGAACTGAAAAACTTATCAAAATGTAAAGATAATATTAGCTTTATTACAGAGAGTTTGTCTGATGATGAGGCATTTAAACTAATAAAGAATTCAAAAGGCTTAATAATTACTAATGAAAACTTCTCATCAGTAGTTTCAGGAACTCTCTATTTTGGGTTATCAGTAGGAACGAATATTCTGTCTTTATCAAATCCATTTATTGATTGGTTTTCTATGAAGTATGAACTAGATTGCATTTATAAATACTCTGATTTAGATTCTTTGTTTGACGAATCAAAAAGGATAAAGAATTTTCAATCAAATAGGACAAATGAAGTTTTAAAAAAACATTTCTCTGAGCAAGTAATTTTAGAGCATTGGATGAAATTGATTGAAAGATGAAAAAATTAGATTTTTGCTATATTGGTGTTGATAAAGCAGGCTCTACCTGGCTTTATGAATATTTAAACTCTCATAGTAAAGTAGGGTTGCCCATATCAAAAGAAACATTTTTTTTTTACAAAGTTTTATGCTAGGGGCGAAAGCTGGTTAAGAGATCAGTTTACTAAAAATGATAAAAGCTTAATTTTTGGGGAAGTCTGTCATGATTATATTTTTAGTGAAAATACTCTGAAGAGACTTTATGCACATAACAAAGATATAAAAATTATTTTTTTTCTAAGAGATCCAAAAACAAAGTTAATTTCAAATTATAATTATTGGAAAAAAGTTGGACTGGATACTGGACCTTTTAAACTCACTTTTAATGAGGCTTTAAATACTAAAAGTTTTATTAACAAAGCAATTTACTCAAAAATTGTAAAAAATGCTTTAAACATTTTTCCTAGTAAGAATATCTTTTATGCACTCTATGATGAGCTGCAGGAAGATCCTGAGGAACTTGCTAAAAATATTTCAAATTTCCTAGGAATAGAGTTTAATTCTGGTCATGACACTAAAAGGGTTGTTTTAAAAAGTAAAGCATCAAGATTTCAAGGGTTAACCAATCTATTAAGAAAATTCTCATGGATAATGAGGAGTATAGGTTTATCCCGATTTGTTCAATACATAAAAAATAATAAAATTTTGAACTATGTCCTATTTAAAGACATTAGCAAAGATAGTAAGATTATTTTTCCAGAGATTCTTAAAAATAAATTATTAAATGATATTGTTGAGCTGGAAAGTATTTTAAATGTTGATTTAACTAAATGGAAAACCCGGCTAAAAGATTAGACTTAAAATTTATCGAAACAGATTTTATGCCTTTTCTAGATGACCTTGGTCATAAAATGGTAGAAATACAAAAAGAATTAGATGGTTTTAACGAAAAAATAGACGGCTCACCCCTTACGGCTGCTGATACTCTTTCAAATGAATGTATAAAAAAATTCCTTGAGAAAAACTTCAAATATGATGGAGTAATTTCAGAAGAAGACAAAGCCGAGACCTTTGAAAATAGAAAAGAATGGAATGATTACTTTATAATTGACCCTCTTGATGGTACAAAAGAATTTGTTAAAAATAAGGATGATTTTACAATAAATATTGCTTTTATTAGAAATAAAAACTTTTATTTTTCAATAGTTTCATGCCCGAAAAAAAAATTAATTTATTATGCACTTAAAGGGGCAGGATCCTTCTTAAATGGAAAAAAAATATCTTGCAAGCCATCTACAAAAAACAGTGTAAATGTTGTTTCAAGTAGCTCTCATCTGAATCAAGAAACTGAAGATTACATAAAAAAACTTAAAAATAAATACGAAATTAAAATGTTCTCTTACGGCTCCTCTTTAAAAATATGCAAAGTGGCTGAGGGTGTGGCAAATATTTATCCAAGATTAGCGCCAACTATGGAATGGGATACTGCGGCTGCACAATTTATTCTCGAGCAAGCAGGAGGTTTTTTAAATAATCCTATAACGGGAAAAAAATTAGAATATAATAAGCAAAATTTATTAAACCCAGAATTTATAGCAACTGATAGAAACTATGAACTTTAAAATAGCAATTATAGGCTATGGTTTTGTTGGAAAAGCAACAGAGTATGGATTTAAGGGTAAAAATGACATTATTTTAATTGACCCAAAACTCGGAACCACAGTTAAGCAGTTAAATGGGTTCAAGCCTGAATTTATTTTTATCTGTGTTCCTACTCCTATGTCCAACGAAAATAGTCAGGATTGTTCTATAATCAATGAAGTCATTTCAGAATTAAATTCTCTTGATATAGATTTTACAGTTTTGCTAAAAAGCACAATCTTGCCAAACAATCTCCTGGAGATAAAACGCAAACTTAATAAGCCAATTGTATATAACCCAGAATTTTTACGAGAAAAAACAGCTTTGAGTGATTTTATTAACTCAGATATGTATATTTTCGGAGGTGATGAAAAAACTATAAAAAGTTGTGAGAAACTTTATAAAAACTCCAACTGTAAAATTAAGAATGTTGTAAAAACAGACCTAGTCTCAGCAGCTTTTATAAAATATACAATAAATACTTTTTTAGCTCTCAAGGTAAGCTATTTTAACCAAATAAATGAAATATATAGTTTGATGAATTCTGAAAATGGGAACTGGGAAAAATTAATTCAATACATTTCTCTAGACCCAAGAATAGGTTCAAGCCATATGGATGTTCCAGGACATGATGGACGAAAGGGTTTTGGTGGTGCCTGCTTCCCAAAAGATACTTTTGCCCTAAAAGAATTATCTAAAGATCTAAAGCACCCTCTTACAATTCTTGCGGAAGCCATAAAATATAATAATGCAATTAGAGCATCTTATAATGATCTCGATAAGAGAGAAAAAGAACAAAATGTTTCTTTTGACTAACTGCCCAAGTGGTGAAATTGGTAGACACAAGGGACTTAAAATCCCTCGAAGGAAACTTCGTGCCGGTTCAAGTCCGGCCTTGGGCACCAACTAGATGAAAGTACTTTTAGCACATTTCTGGTATCTTAAAGAAAGAGGAGGTGAAAAGGTCCTTAAGTCTGTTTCAAATTTATTTGAAGAATACGACATGCTTTTTCATGTTCATGACCAAGAACTTGTGAAGAAAGCCTTTCCTAACGCAAGAAAAATTAGGAATACCTTTATATCTTATTTACCATTTGCAAAACGCCTGTATCAGATGTACCTTTTCTTGTTTCCATTAGCAATATATGCTGCTAAGACTGATAAATATGACTTAATCATTTCATTCGAGTCAGGCCCCATTAAAGGTCTCAAGAGAAATAAGAACCAAACTGAAATTACATATTGCCATTCTCCTATGAGATATCTTTACGATATGAAGGCTGATTACCGTACGTCGTACCTAAAAACCATTTATTTAAAAGTATTTTCACCATTTCTAAAGCTATGGGATTCAAAGAGCTCAAAAAATTTGGATTTAGTGATAAGTAACTCAAATTTTGTTGCTGATAGAGTAAGGGCATACTGGGGAAGAGATTCATTAGTGATTAATCCCTGTTTAAGTGATAAACAGTTACAAATAAAAAATGACAGAATAAATCTCAAAAAAAATGAATTCCTGCTTTTAGGTGAACTAACTGAATATAAAAAACCCAAGCTTGCAATAGATGCCTGTATCGATGCTGGAGCGATCTTGCACGTAGTTGGAGATGGAGAGCAGAAAAATTCACTAACAAGAAAATATTCGCGACATAAAAACATTATTTTTTATGGCCGGGTACCCGATAAGAATCTTCTGAGTTTTTTTGCAAAATGTAATTCACTAATTTTCCCAGGCATTGAAGATTACGGTCTTGTTCCACTGGAGAGTATTAGTTTGGGATTACCGGTCATAGCATATAAAAAAGGTGGATGTCTAGATTATTTGGATGAAGACTACGCGGATTTTTTCAATACTCAAAAAGTAGATGAAATTTCTAAAATTATTAGACAAAGAATGAAAAAGCCTAAGAGGATAAATCCAAAAAATATAGATGCAATAAAAGAAGAGTTTACAGAGAAGGTTTTTCTAAGAAAATTCAAACAAGCAATCTTAGAATTAGGCATAAAAATTTAAATTTTTTATAGATTTAATTTTTTTTATTTCTCTTTGGTAAAGCAAATCAACTTCTTTCTTCAAGTCGGCGTCAACATTATATTTCACTTTTAAGATTGTTTTATTAAATGCTTCTATTTGCTTCTTAATTTGTTGAAGTTTTTCAATTACAGAAGGGTTGAAAACTTTCATCAAAAAACGATTAATACCTCTGATATTAATAATCCTTGATAAGACCTTAAATCTTATTTTAACTGATTCATTTTTCTTTATTTTCTTCTCATCAAATTTTGGATTTACTCTAATATCTA